>Ga0307971_1000362_pt1 | contig 24588 bp, 17 predicted proteins | sample OrgLakmetagen714_FD_201820 | JGI IMG/M metagenome (GOLD analysis project Ga0307971, IMG submission 201820) | Saline water microbial communities from Organic Lake, Antarctica - #714 | ecosystem: Environmental > Aquatic > Non-marine Saline and Alkaline > Saline | place: Antarctica: Organic Lake... | reverse complement strand
TGACATTTATAGCAGCCGTTCTAAATCCTGTATCGTACATAGCAATCGTGACATAATACATGAATAAAAAAATTAGAAATAAGCCGTCCAAGTGGGCGTTTCAAATTTGAATCGACGAACTGTATCATAGACTTTTCCAATCGAGATGTGATAGAAGATAAGAGACGATCAGCAAAGATCGTGGCTGGTCGTGGTTATAATTCGTCAAAATTACGAGAAGCGATGAAGCAAGATATGAAGATGAAACTCGTTACAGAGCGGATAAGAATATGACGAAATCCAAGAAAAACCCCACACTTGTCCATGAGACATACATATACGATCAAAAAAAGACATTGTGTAGAAAATGCTTTCTGTCGACTTGATCAGTTTAAACGTCTCATACATCGTTACGATAAAACAATCGGATCATTTACCGCTTTTCATTACCTTGCAAGTTGTTGGTTATACGAACGTTCATCTATCGTTTTTATTGAGTAACTGGACCCGTTACAAAATAACAGGATAATGCAATACTATCTACGATTATCAAATGGCGATAATACTCCCGATTGTGACATTATAATTTATTTGATCGTAAAAATGAAGGATCACCTAACGCAATACACCATAATAATTTATGTTTCCACGCAATATACACCGAGATTATGAATGTCCACGGTTTTCTTGATTAATTATCGTTGTCAGGTCTTTCTCCGATTAACAGAACTGATACAGGGCGTTCATAAGATCGATGATCAAATCGAAGACTCAAAGGAGGTGATATATGTATGCGCAAGTTCGTTTTTGTATCACCACTGCCACCTCGAGATGATTCAATTGTACCGAGGGCAACCCTTATTGACTTCATTATGGATGATGGTATAGTCCTGCTTGTTGTGTTTCTGCTTGAACTGTGTCTATACCAAAAGAAGGCAAGCTGTTTTATATATAGAAGCCCAGATCTATCAAAGCCTAGTATCCCCTGCTGGATGATAATATCTTAATCTAACACTTTTTCCACGGCACTCATCCTGGATTCTAATGTATTTATGCGTCCTATCAAGCTTGCTAAAGTCGTACCTTCGACCGTTAAGGATCCGCTAACATTTACGTCTCCGTTAATTCCCGTAAATCCATCGTTCCCTCTGATGCTTAATAATCGTGTTTCAGATGAATTTTCGACGATTAGTCCCGTGGAGCTGTTATTTCGTACTCTTATTCTGGTAGCGAGACCAGAGAATCCTAATCCACTCGTGACACTACTTCCTGACAACGACTGGCTCGACGATGAGTAAATCCCCCAGTTGGTGTCGTTCACACCGTTCAAAAATAGTCCGGTTCCCAATACCGTTTTTGCAGTGTTTATCATGTCTCCTGTCACAGTCAACCTCGACAGCATTTCAGCGTCACTCGCGCAGTGTAATCGTCCTTCTATCGACATATATCCATCATTTCCTCTGATGCTCATTAGACGCTGTTCAGTTGAATTTTCAATCACTAAACCGTTATCAGAAGCATCCCTAATCCTGAGACGTACGGCGGACCCCCCGAAGCCCTCTCCAGATACACCGTTTCCTCCCGCCAGAGAGGCTCGATTTAGGTACATTCCCCAGTCGGTGTCAGTCGCGTCAGCAAAATGGATACCTCTTCCGTTTACCCCATCGTTTATGGCGCCGTCCATTACGATGATTTTTCCCCGGTGTATGGTATCCTCTTCGACCGTCAGGCCGGACTCCATGTTGACGTCCCCTGTAACGCTCAGAGTGTCAGTGATGACCGTGCTCCCACTTACGACCGTCCTACCGTCATCACCGCGCACGCTCAATAAACGCTCCTCACTCGAGTTCTCGAGTATAAGTCCCGCATCTCCTCTGTCCCGTATACGGAGGCGAGCGCTCGTGCCCGAAAAGCCGTCGCCCGTCACGGCCGAGTTTCCGGCCAGGGACACGGTGTCGTTCAGGTACAGTCCCCAGTCCGTGTCGTCCAAATCGTTCAGGTGGATGCCGCGCCCCTCCAGGCCGCCGCTGACCGCGCCGTCCATGACCGCGATACGGCCGCGATGGATCGTGTCCTCCTCGACGATCAGGTTAGAGTCGATCTTGACGGTGCCGGCCACGTGCAGCCGGTGCTCCGGCATGGCCTCGCCGATGCCCACGTACGCCACGCGGTCGCTCGCTGTGATCTGCGTCACCTGAGTCGAGCGCACAAACCTTTCACGCTCGTACGGCTCGATGACGTCCGTGAAATCCACCTCCGTCGGCCCGACGCGGAACAGGCCCGGATCGTCACCGGGATTTCCTACGACACGGAACACGCACCGGAAAACGCCCTCGAACAGTCCGCCGGTACTCGTTCGTACAAGCAGGAAGCGCAGGCTTCCCGCGCCCGAGGACCCGCGCCCCACCTGCACCTGGTACGGGTTGATGTTCTCCACCTCGTACGGTCCCGTCGACGTGCGCGAGGTCGGAAGGAGGAGCTTATTTTCGTTTTCGAAACTATCGTCGCTGTCGAAGAATCGGTCGACCGTGTAATGATAGGAAGATGTCAGCGTGTGCGACGACGCACTGTCGTTCCGCTGCTCGCACACGTCCAGGTAGACCACCGTGCCCCACGGCGGCTGCGAGGAGGAGGCGCTCTCCCGGATCTCGAGTAGCTCGACCGTACTTTCGAGCGCCAGGCCCAGCTCCTCCACGACGACGTTGTAGACGCGGTAGCCTCCCACGTTGGCGTCGCCCGCGACGTGTAGCGTCGCGTCCGGGTCGGCGGTGAAGATCCCGACACCGTTCGACGTAAACGTCGTATGCTGCTCGCCGTCCAGCGCGACCGCCATCTTGACCGCCCCCCCCACAGGATCCGCGTCCGTGAACAGACCGGTGCCCGGATGGCTCTCGAACGCGAAGCCCGGGCCGTCGGCCGCCCCGTCCTCAAAGGTCCGGACCTGGCCGGTCGCCAGGATGTCGCCTCCGACGTGCAGGCGCGCGTCCGGGCTCGTCTGGTTGATGCCCACATCGCCGTCTTCCGTGACGCTGACGCGCTCTAATCCGCCCGTCGCCAACGCCAAAGTGTCCGCTCCGGGCCGGTACATGCCCGTATCCTCATCGTCTAACCATCGAAAGGCCGGCATCGTACGCGATCCGTCCGTGCCGGCGATAAAGGCCCCGGACGACGCGCGCACGTTGCCCTGCACGTCGAGACGCTCCTGTGGATCGTCCTTACCTACGCCCAGCCGTCCGGTCGAGGCCTTGAGGCGCACCATGTTCGAGCCGCCGGAGGACAGTGCGAGCTCGTTTGCGGCGGGCCTGTACAGTCCCGTGTCCGTGTCGCCTGCGAACGAAAAAGTGGGCGCGCCGGCAGACGCAGAGGCCGACCCGCGAAACAGGTCGCTGAACACGTTTCCGTCCACTCGGACATCTCCACCCGCGACGTGCAGCTTGTCCTGCGGATCGACCACCCCGATGCCCACGAACGCTGACCGGTCCACGGCGGACAATTGCGTGAGCTGCGTGGCGTTGGCGATGAGGGATGAAGATGCCGTCTGAGCGTTGATCACAGTCGTCGCGTCTGATGTATAAGTCGGTCCGATGGCGATCACCGATGCGTCGTTCGCGGGGCAGCCTGACACGGTGAACGTGCACCGAATAGGTCCGATGAATGTTCCGGACGTGCCCGTTCGCACCAGCCGAAAGTTCAGGGTCAGCATCGACTCCGACCCCTCTCCTCCGCTTCCGACCTGCAACTGGTACGGGTTCAAATTCGTACTCGAGTACGACCCCTTGCACGCCCGCGACAGGGGTATCAACAGTTGGTACGGGTCCCCGTCCGAGAAGAACAGGTCCGTCGTGTATAGGTAGGTCGAGCTCAGGGCGTTTGTCCAAGGGTCGTCACAGACGTCGACGCGCACCACCGCGCCCTCTCCCGCGGACGAGAGGCGCGCGAGGTCTACGTACCGTCCAGCGGTGGTGGGCAGCGGATCGACGATGACCGTGAACACGCGCTGACCGTCCGAATTGACGGACCCGTTCACCTGGAGCGCGGCGTTCGGTTCAGACACGAATATTCCGACTCCGTTCGACGAGAACACGGTATGTTCTTCGCCCTTGAGCGCCAACTCTAAAACGGGTTCATCGTCAGCTCCGCGGCGTCCCAGGAACATACCCGTGTCCGCTCCGTTCGTAAAGCTGAAGGCCGGCGCCGATACCGAGCCGTCGAATGTGCGCACCTGGTCAGTGGCGAGCACGCCGCCGTCCACATGCAGGCGCGCCTCCGCCGCAAGTCCTTCGAGGTTGATGCCCACGTTGCCGTCCGCGTCCACACGCACGCGCTCCGCTCCGCCTGTCGTAACCGCCAACGTGTCATCGTCCGGTAAGTACACGCCGGTGTCTTTGTCATCGATCCAGGCGAAAGAGGGCGCCGCCTCGGACCCCTCGTCACCGGCCAGAAAGCGCCCTCCGGTCGCACGCACGTTGCCCACCACGTCCAGCGCGTCTTGAGGGGCGGTCTTTCCGATCGCCAGTCCGTCGGATGTCAGGCGCAGGCCTTCGCTCCCGCCCACCGTGATCGCGATCTCGTCCGCATCAGGGCGAAAGATACCGGTATCCTCGTCGCCCTCGAAAGAAAACGCGGGCAATGCCTCTGTCGCGTCGTCTCGCACGTAGACGGAGCGCGATCCGAACACGTCGCCCTCGAACCTCGCGTCACCACCTGCGACATGAAACTTCTTTTGTGGACGTATCACACCGACACCCACGAATGCCGCGCCGTCGTTTGCAGATGAAGACGAGATCTGCGTGAGCTGCGTCGCGTTCGCCACACGCGCACGGTCCGTGAGTACTGGCGTCGTAGCACCGTCTGCGGAAAATGGACCGATGCGTAAAATATCGGTCACATGATCGGAGCAGGACACAAAGAAGGTGCAGCGGATGGGTCCGATGAACGCGGACCCCGAATTCGTACGCACGAGCCTGAACAGGAGCGTTTTCACTGATCCCGTGCCGGCGACTTGTATCTGGTAAGGGTCGATGTTCGCTTCCTCGGACAGGGCGCCGGAACAGGTCCGCGATTGGGGCAGCAACAGCTGCGGCGTGTCCGATGTTCCAAAAAAGCGCGGCGCGGTGTACAGGTAGGTCGAGGCCAGCGTGCCCCCTCCGTGCTCGTCGTCGCAGACGTCCAGGCGCACCGCGGACGCGCCGCCCTCGTTCAAAACCTCCAACAAGTCCACGTACGCGCCGGGCGTGAGCGGGAGCAGGTCCACCGTCAACGTCGCCACCCGGTACCCGCCCAGGTTCGCGACCGCCTTCGCCTCTCCGTCCCCATCGATCACGGGCGAAATCACGTGGAGGGCCGCGTTGGGATCGGTCGTAAGGATTCCCACGCCATCCGGCGTGACGCTAAAGCGGTCGGAACCCTCGAGTGTCACGTTGACCTGATCGCCGTCCAGGTACAGACCGGTTCCTCCTGCGGCAAAGGCGAACGCCGGCGAAGCGCTCGAACCGTTGAAGGTGGTCGCGATGCGGTCGGTCGCCAAGAAATCGCCGTTCACGTGCAGACGTGCCTGTGGATCGTTATTCGAGGGCATGTTGACACCCACACGTCCGTCTTCCGCGACGCGCAGCCGTTCCTGCCCGCCGGTGCTCACGCCCACGGTGTCCGGCGCGACGCGGTAGATCCCGGTGTCATCGTCACCGGTCCAGGTGATGACCGGTGCGGCCGGGGAGTCAAACTCCGGCGGAGCGAATATGCGGCCCGAAGACACGCGCAGATTGCCGTCGACGTCCAGGCGAAAATCATCTCCGGGAGACCTGCCCAAGCCGAGATTCCCAGACGCGTCCAGGCGCGCGCGCTCGACGCCGCCCGTGCTGAACCCGAGGACGTCTCCGGCTTGTGCGTCGGTCGACCGGAACAGGCCGGTATCCGTGTCGCCCGAGAACGCGAAAGAAGGCCGCGTCGCGTCGCCGGCGGCGAAGCCCAGAATCTGGCCGCTCATGTCCAGGTCGTCACGGAAGGTCGCGCCCTCCTCCGTGACCGTGAACACTTCCTGCCCTCCGATCGAGAACCCGATGTCGCCTTCTTGCGTGCGGTAGATGCCGGTGTTCGAATCGCCTTCGAACGTGAACGCAGGCTCCACCAACGAGCCGTCTCCCACTGAAATTTTCCCCCCGCTGCGGATGTCCCCGTCTCCGACGTCCAGACGCGCCTCGGGGGACGTCACTCCGAACCCTACATCCCCCCCGGGCGTGATGCGCACGCGTTCTTGGCCGTCCGTCGTGAAAGCGATGGCGTTCGCGGACGGGCGGTACATGCCCGTGTCTCGGTCGCCGGTCCAGGAGTACGAAGGCTCCGCCGCGGTGTTCAGCTGGGAAGACGCGCGCAGCTGGGAAGACTGCACGCGCACCGCGGAGGAGCCGTTGAACACCGCGCCGCCTTGCACGCTCAGCGCGCCTATGACGGCGGCGTCTCGACCGACGGTGACGTCCCTTCCTATGACGATGTTGGACTCCGCGCGCACGTCTCGCCGCAGGTCGATCCCGGTGTGCCGGACCTCTAGAGCGACGCGTTTGTCGCTTCCGGTGCGCACCACCAGATTGCTGTTCAGGTCCGCCGTGCCGTCGACGGTGAGGTTGCTGGCCAGGTACAAGCTGTCCCCGATGTCGAGGCTCCCCCCCAGGCGAGTGTCTCCGTTCGTGGTCAGGTCTCCCTCGAACGTCACGTCCCCTGTCGCGGACAGGTCGCCGCGCACCGCCGTGTCCCGATTCAGGCTCACGAGTTCATCGGTCACTGACACGGTAGGATTAACGTTCGAAGACTCCGGGTCGACCGTGACATCGAAGGGGCCGCCGGACAGGGAGGTCCCGCCGCCCTCGACGCGCAGACCGTTTTTGACGTCTGTGCCGCCAGGTCCCGTCGAAAAAAACGTCTCGCCGTCTATGACTGACGAAATCGTCCCTGCGGCACGTAAAGCGCCTCCGGCGTCGACGTCGCCCTCCGCCCTCAGGTCTCCCCCCACGTCGACGCCGTCCGAGGTAACGTCCAACATGGAGGGTGAAGTCTCTTCGCCGCCGGGACGTACCACAAAGTCACCCAGGACCCCCCCGTCACCCGAAGACGCGAACCCTCCATCTCCTATGCGGACCTCCCGAGCCTTGACCAGGTTGGAGGAGGCGTCGAACACTCCGTCTCCGCCGGTCATGCTGATGTCGCCTCCGACCTCTATGTCATCTCCGACGCGCAGGCCGTCCAACACGTCCAACGATCCATCTACGCGCATGTCTTCCCCCATGAATATGCGCCCGTTTTCGTCTAAAAGCTCGAACAGGGTCTTGCCGTTTTCTCCGACGATCTTCAGATCGCCGTTCAGCAGGGTGTCGCCCTGTACCTCCAAATTCCTCCCGATCTCGACTCCGCTTTCGTCGGCATTCAACGCCACCAGGTCCTCGCCGTCCTCGCCCTGGCCCCGGAGGACCACGCGCAGTGTGCTGTTCAGCGTCAGGTTGCTGCCGTCACTGTTGTCCAGCAGGTCGCTCTGCATCTTCCCCGCCGTGAAGGTCCCCTCGACCACCATGTCCCCGGCTCCGTATATGCTTCCCCCGACGTACAAATCCTGGCCGATGCGGCCCTCACCGGTCGCCTCGAAGTCGCCGTTCACCTGCAGGTCGCGATTGATGACGGTGGTGGTCTCCCCGATGGCGAAGCTGGTCTGGCCGCCCTCCGTCACGACGAACCTTCCCGTCACGTCCACGTCGCCTGTCACGCTCAGGGGGCGCGCAACTTCGACGTTGCTGGGCGAGACGCGCAGGACGTCGAGGCCGCCGCCCGGGCGCACGACCAAATCATTCGTCTCTATCGCCGTCCGGTCGCCCTCCACCAGCAGGCCTCGGCGCGCCACCAGCCGCCCGCCCTCCACCGTGAGGCCCCCGCCGATATTGGCGTTCCTGCCCACGAAAAGGTCCCGCCCCAAATCGACGTCCCTCCCGATCGAGACGTTGCTGCGCGTCGTCAGGTCCGTGTCCATCGTGGTCAGGCCGGGCGTCACCGAGAGCGCGGCTTTGGCCTCCGGTCCGCCTGGCCGCACGGCCAACGTGCCCAGCGTGCTGACGTCCCCGCCCACCGCCAGGTCCCGTCCGATGTCGACGTTGCTGCGCATAATGACGTTCGGTCGGATCGTAATTTCGTCGTCGAACACCGTCATGATGTCTCCTCCGACTTCGAGAGTTCCCGTGACCGCGGCGTCGCCTTTGACGGTGAGATCATTCATTTCGAGCGCGTCGGACGTGACGCGGCCGTCGACGTGAAGATCGCCTCCCACGGACACGTTGCAGGCCGCCTCCAGGCGCCGGTTCACCTGCACCTGCGGGTGGCGCACCCGAAAGGCGGAGCTGCGCAGCCCGGTCCCCGCGGAGTCCAGGGTAAACACGTCCAGCTTTTCCTCCAGGCGCACGCCGCCCTCACCGAGCACCTCCAGCGCGCCTCCGACGCGAAGGTTGCTACCCGCGAACACGTCGCGGCGTAACGCCACGTTGGAGGCGGCGGAGAAGGTGGCCACCGCGTCTCGCGCGTCTTGCACGCCCGGTCCTCCGCGCACCACCAAATCTCCGGTGAGTTCGGTACGATGACCGTCGCGTACGCTGAAACGCCGCCGCACGTCGACTCGAGCATCGTTTACGAGCATCGCCTCGAGACCCGCACCCGCATTTCCTCCGGGTACCACCGTCAAATTCCCGGACTCGACGGCCAGATCCCCCTTCTTCAGGCGCAGGCCGTCGGCCACCTCCAGGGACGTGGCGATCTCGGCGCCTCCGGCATCCGTGAAAGACGCCAGCAGACGCTCCTCGTCCAAGACCCGCAACGCGCCGCCCCTGAACGTCGCCTCCCCGCGCAAGACCTCCAGGTTCTCGCGTACGACCAAGTCTCCGCGCACCGTCACGTCGGCCCTCGCCTCCAACCGCCCCTCGACCTCTGCGTCACCACGCACGCTCAGGTCGCGCGCCACTTCCAGGTTGCACCTCGCCCGGACGTCCCTCCGGAGGGCGACCTCCGCGTCCGTCACGGCGGCGGCAACGGAAGAGGACGACGAAGGCTTGACCGAAAACTCGCCGCCCTCCACGCCCACTTTCCCCTCGAGATTGATCGTTTCTGCGTTCACCGTGACATCGTCCTCTTTCACGAGCAAGACCGCCAAGTCGTCGGGGTCTCCGGACTCGCGCAACACGCGAAACTTGCCGCGCGCGAAGTCCGCGTTTCCGCGCACGTCGAACAGACCGCCGCCGCTCTCTTCGGAAGTGAGCGTCCGCAGGCGCACGTTCGACGCCGTCAGCTCGATGAGGTTACACCCCTGCGGACCCACCGAGGCCATGACGGGGCCCTCTTTCCCCCGGTACATCGTGACGCCGTCGTAAAAGGAAGCGGCTCCCTCAGCGGAAGTCTTTCCTCCGACGCGAAAATCTCCCTCGGCGTTCACGCTCCCGTCCGTAGAAAGGCCTCCCGTGAGGGCCATCTCCCCGCGCGCCCGGACGTCCCCTCGGACGTCCAGGTTACACGCGGCTTCCACGTCGCGGTTCAGGCGCACCAACGCCGTGGACGAAGAAGACGTATCTGACACCGAGAACGCGGGTCGACGCGCGCCCGCGGCCTGAGGACCGGGATACACGTTGAACGCACCTATCAGCTCTTGGCCGCCCAGCACTTCGAGACGGCGGTTCGCGACCACGCGTTCCTCGGTCGCCCGGAACACGTCCAAACCGCCCGGGCGTACCGCCAACTCGCCTGTCACGCTGAGGTTACCGCGCGACACGTCCAGATTCCCGTCGGAGAAGACGGCGTCTGCGCCGTCCACGCGGAACCCGGCCCTGGTGTTGTTGTTGTTGTTGTTGGAGGACGCGAACGCCGGAGGAGTGACGGACAGCACGTCGCGGTCGCCGGGGTTGAGGCGCAGGGCGCCTCGGAGGCGCGTGTCCCCGTCCACGAATAGGTTGCGCTTGGCCTCCAGGTCCCGGTACGCCCGGACGGAAGACTGGTCGACGTCCAAGACCGTGCCGCCTTCCGTCGCGGGAACGAAGCGGACGCGTGTCCCCAGCGCGACCAGGTCTCCGCGTACCTGCACGTTGCAGTCGAAGCCCGTGGCGCGTCTGACGTCGAAGAAGGGCTCGCGCAGCTCGAGAGCCGTCGACCCGCCAGTGTTAACCGACAAGTTTCCCTCGACGCGCGTGTCGCCCTCGACCCGCAGAGGCCTCCGCACCCGCACGCCCTCCTCCGTGTCGACGGTGAAAAGGTCGAGCGCGTCGGGGTTGCTGACCTTGAAAGGCCCCACGAACGTCGAAGAGCCGCGCACCCGTAGCGAAGAGCCGTTCAGGAGGGCAAGGTCGCGCCGCATCTCTATGCCGGCATCCGACGCCACCATGACGTTAGACGAGTCAGGCGGAGCGCCGCCGGCGTTGACGTAGAAAGAGCCGCGCGCCTCGGTGACGCCGCTCACGCGCAGGTTCTTCGCGATTCGCGTGTTCTCGCGTAACTCGACCCGGAACCCTCCGTCCTGTGTGGCCGTAGTTCGGGCCGCTAGAGCGCCACCCGCCGCGGAGAAGTCGCCGTCCAGGATCGAGCCCCCTTTCGTCACCCGGAACCCGCCGTCGCCCTCCGCCCGCAACGCTCCCGCTCCTCTTACGATCAGGCTCCCACCGCCCTCGACGGTGGTTTCCCGCAGAGCGCGCACGCCCGCGTCCGACACTTCGAGCGCCAGCAGGTTCGAGCCTCCCGCGAAAGCTCCGACGGGACTGACTCTCAGCCCGCCTCCCTCGACCACCGCAGACCCGCCGCGCACCGATAAGCCCTTCTCCAACCGCGCCTCCGCCGCCACCCTCAGCTCGCCGTCCAGGTCCGTCCGGCCGCCGCGCACGCGCAGGTTGCAGCGCGCATCCACGTCCCTGTTCGCGACGACTATGTTCGAAGAGGATGAAGGGGGGGCGATAAAGGTGATGTCGTCTGTATTTCCGACTCTGAGCCCACCTCGCAAGTGTGCGAGGCCTTCCGTCGAGAGTCCGGACGACGACAGTATATCCAGCCTGCGTCGCACGGCGACGCGCGTGGCGTCCGCTTCCAAGACGACCACGTCGCCGCTGTTACCCCGGACGCGCAAGGCGCCGCGCACGTCCGCCGATCCTGATACGGCCAGGTTGCTCCGCGCGTCCAGGTTCCTCCGCGCGACCACGTCGGAGTCTGACACCGCGAATGCCGTCGAGGCCGTTACCGAACGCGGGTCGGGCGTGACCTCGAGCGTACCACGCAGAATCGAGGGGCCTTCGTCGACGCGAAACCCGCCTCCCCTTTCGACGTGTACATCGTTGAAAAATCGCGCCGTGCCGTCGAAGCGAGTCGACCCTTCGACGCGGAGGTCCCTCGACAAGAGGGCGTCACGGTTCAGCGCGATGTTGTTGCTCCCGACGTCGAACAGCAGCGCATTCGAGGACGACACGGACAGGGATCCGCCCGTGAATCGCACGGGACCATCGCCAGACACCTGACCACGCACGCGCAGTGCGTTCTCGACGACCACGTCCGGAGAAGGTCCCGGAAGCACACGGAATGCATCGTTCTTTCCCGCGGACAGTCCTCCGGAGACGCGCGCGTCTCCGTCCACTTCCAGACGGTCCAGACGGAGTTCGGAATTCAGCAGCCGCCCGCCGCGGATGTCCACGTTCCCTTCGACGATGAGGTTCGAGCCTACACGCAATTCTTTTCGGGCGTCCAAACCGCCGTATACGGTCGTCCCGGAAGCGTCCGTGTCCCAGAGGAGCGCCGAGTCGTCGTCTTCTTCTTCTCGAATCACCCGCAAGCCTCGAGCGACGGTGGCTCCGCAACTCGCGACCAAGGGATCATGGAGAAGAAAAGGTAAATTCGGTTCTTTCACCCGCAAGGAGCCCGACGGGACGGTCAACGCCCCCCTGACGTCCAGGAGCGCCGCGTTGACGCGAACGCTGTCTTTCTGGATCGCCATGGCCGACTCCGTGTCCCTCTCCGTCCCGAATAGTATGCTCCTCCCGGAACTCTTCGTGAGGAGAAGGAGGTCACGTTTTCGCGCGTCCGTAAAAGTCACACCATCGGTTTCAGCCGCATACATGACGGCATCCACCTTGGCGTCGTCGCTCGTAGATACCACGGAACTCATGTATAGACGTGTACACAGCCTTTTACACGGTGTCTCGCCCACTTACTAGTACGGACAGAAAGAAAAAAGAAGAAAAAAAAGAACGCCTTGCGAACAAACTATCGATCTATTCTATTCGTCATTATCATCGTCGTCAGACCCTAAAGCACATTGCTCTCCTCCACCTCCACCTCCACCTCCGCCGCGGCGGAGGCGGTGGCGGTAGCGGTAGCATTCTTCCTGGACTTCTTGGGAGACGCCTCGCTCGGCGCCCAAAAACGCGTGTTAGACTCGAACGCCTTGGTAAGATCGTACTCTTCGAGCACGTATCGAAGGTCTCTGACGGCGGACTTGTTTTCGGGGACGTGTACCACGAGGGGCGTAGACGTCGTAGTGAACAACAGGGCCGCGGAGACGCTCATCATCCAGTTTTTGAACGTGAACTGTCGCAGAGCTCTTTCGACCGACCTCTTCATCTTGGCGTCCCCGTTCTTTCCGCACAGCACGGTCACCATCTTGGCGATGCTCGAATCGGAGTAACAGACCGTGATGTTCCTGCGCTTGTTCTTGGACCCCTTCTTCTTGTTCTTCTTGTCTTGATCGGCGTCTCTGGCTTCTTCCAATATCTTCTTCGCCTCTCTTTTGTTCTGGCACACGAAATTCTTCTTCAGGGAAGTTGCCACGGCCTGTGCGGAGGAGGTCGAAAGACGGTCTACCGAAGAACTTCCCCTCGTCGAGATGTACTTCATCGCCGCAGAATGAACGTCATAATGGTCGTCATCGAGATCGTCGTCGCTGTCAGCCTCTTTCTCTTCGCCTTCAGATGAGGCATCATCGTCAGAATCAGTATCACGAGCGTGGCACTCGTTCACTATGGAAACCACGTGCAACAACGCAGAGAGGACGCCGGACAACATCGAGTTGTAACGCTTGGCGAACTTGAATTCTACATCGTCGAATGAGTACGCGATCGAGATGAGCTCGTCCGTCTTTCCCCATGAATCCTCCTTGGTGCGGCCGTCTCGTCTGGGCACCATGGGGAAAACCTGATCGATACAGTCTTCCAGGAACTCCGTCAGCTTGGCCGCGATGGCCGCTCCCTTTTGGTGCAGGTTCACGGAACAGGCCAGAGGCGCGAACAGGACTCGCAGGCTGCTCTGGCACGCCTTCTCGGAACGCTCCCTGTTGACGATGTAATCTTTGTACTGCGAGCCGCCCACGCCTTTTACCTTAATCTTCACCGATCTAACCAAATGGAGATCCGAATTGATGTTCTTCGATGAAGCGTTGATACCGCCCGGAGGGATGTCCTCGAGGTTCGCGAGACCTCCATGCGTGATATCATGCACACTTCGTCTGACATCGTCGGCTTTCATGATGTCGGTTACAGGGCTTTTTCCCGCTTGATTTAAATTACTGTGCTGTTTGGGGGTTCTGTGAGAATCGTAAGTGAGGATCACAGGAGAAGAGTGATCAGCTGGTCGTCAATTTTTTTTTTGTGATCGTAAAATTTGGAATCGAGAGTTGACCATTTGGCGTACCGTTAGAACGACTTTTGATTTATCGTTCACTTGATCACTTTCGTAACAAGATCGAAACCCGTGTTTGTCGTAAATGATGATGGTGACGCGGTGATGGTTGGCCAAAAAGGTGGGCACGGCGGCGTGCATACTCGTGTCGAAATTGTCCGAATGGAGGTGTTTGAGAAACGATTCTGTCGTCTTCTTCTTGTCGCTGTCGCGCTGATTCCTGTCTACGCCAACGAACATCTGCGTGAAATCTTCGTCCGCAGAGATGCGGGTCCGCACCTTGCGCTTGAACTCCCGCAGCGCGCGCGTCACGTCTCCCGCAGCGTCCTCCTCCTCCGCCAGGAGCAGCTCCGTCTCGGGCTCCGCCTCCAGCATGACCCAGAACAGCAGGGTATCTTTCTCGACGAATCGCGGCGGATCATCCCATATCGGTGCATCCTTTTGAATCGGATTTACAGAGGAGCGATGATGTCGTTCCCGCCGCGCCACCGTCCCCGGGGCTCCTCCTCCTCCTCCTCCTCCGGCCGGGATTCCGCTACCACTGTAATTGTTCCAAGAGGCCAAGGCAGGTGGCACCTCGGTGAGGATGTCGAAATGACGAGATGAAACTTCTCGTCGCGATGCATTTATGTCCTTCGCGTCATCGACGTTTTGTTCGTATAGATTGGGCGTGATACAGCACGTGATCCGCCCTCCTTTTATGGACGACGAAATTCGTTCTAGGGTGAGGCGGCCGTCCCCGTCCGCGTCTCCGCCTCTTCCTAATCCTCTTCCTCTTCCGCTCCCTCTTCCGATTCCGCCTTGCGCGAACGAAGAAGACTCCCTCGCTTGTAAAGTGTGCATGGTATGATGTCGTACCTCACGGGCGATCATTTCATCCTTTATACTCGACGAGGAAACGTGACGGACCTTCGGGGTACGATTTTCATCGGACCTAAAAAGAAAAGAAGAAAAACAACAATGTCTTCCGAATCCTCTTCCGGATTGGAACCAAGCGGTTGGGTACCTAAAATCATGTTGTCCGTCTTGGCGTTCGTGAGCGGTATGCTGTGCCTGGTGCACGCCCAGCGCCTGTACACGTCCTCTACATCTGACAACAGTGGTAGACCGCGAGCGCTTGGAATTCGTGCCAACCTGGTCTTTGCATTCGTGTCGGCTATCCTGGCGATTTTCGTACTGCTGACGTCCAGAAAAAACGCCCGAGAATTTTTTGACCTTTTCGAATACGGCGCGCATAGGAGGACGGTCCTTCCGTGGATCGTTCTATTCGGCGTCATGTTTTTCGCGGGCAACGCGCTGTATTTCGACGGCCTTGTCAGCGCTCCCAACGCCGGATACGCTCGAGCTCTCATGACCGTCGAGGTCATCGCCGTCACGCTCCTGTCCGCGCTGATCTTCGGAGCTCGCGTGCAGATGAGACAGGGGGTTGGAGTCGTACTCGTCACGGCCGGGAGCATATTGGTGAGCCTGTGAGAACCTATTCATCTGTGAACTGCCAATCCGCATAAACGGCCGCGTCCGCCGTCTCATCATCTGACACATCAATCATGGATCAACCTATCTCTCTCTTGGCAAGCATAGTGGAGAACGAGATCAGAGACAACGATGACGCGCGCTCGAGGATGCATACCGTTGTCGACGCAATCCTGGAAGAATGTCGTACCATGAGCATCGAGCCGACTCTGGGAAACATGCTGAAAAATGAAGAGTGCCTGACGGAGGCCCTGTCGCGGCGGGAAATTACCGGAGAAGACCTGACCGCTATGTGGTGTCGTGCGGAAGACGTCGCGTACGCTTCATCGTCCACAACGAGCAGCAGCGGAGATCTCGGTCTAGAAGTGGAGGACGACACCTCAACGGACGACGACGTCGATAATAATTCAGACGAAGATGAAGACGAAGAGAGCTACCTCGTATCATCCAAAAACACGGATTATGCAGCCGACAGTGACGCCATATTGCGCGCCATTGCGACATCGCGTCGCTATATCGTGGCCGCGTTGATTTTTTCTGTCCTGTCTGCTTTCGGAGTCATGGCCATGCACTGGAAGATTCATCACGGCGGCGCGATTGCGTCGGACTTGATGTGAGACAGACATTTTTATTATTCCGATTTTTCCGCGCCGATTTTTATTTTTTGTTGTCTTACTGTAATAACACATACACAACTCTTCACGACGTTCCGGTCTTAACCTTCGTCACTCCTCTGAATGTCAAACGTCAAAAATGTCAACTCCAGCAAGAACGGGGCTCGTCCTCCCTCCGCTGCCGACGGAAAGAGCAACAGTAATGGTAAGGGGGTGATCGGAAACCTTTTCAACTCCGCCCAAAAATTCATCACACCCGCACCGCAACCACCTGCCGCGTCAAAAAACGCAAACGGGCCGCCAAAGCAGATGAAGCCGAAAATGACGCATTCAGAGAGGGAGAAAGACCCGGTGTTTCGGTGCAGGTTGGACATCCGTAACAAGGAGCTCCACGACGTGTGTGCCAAGAACAACAACTGCGATCTGGTCAAGACATGCAACATGGACCCCGTAAAATGGAAGTTGGGACAGCCCGATAAGTGGAAAGAGGTCAAGGCGAGTTTCGCGAGGGCGGACAACCCCGAAAAAACCGACAAAGCCTTTTTTGATACCAACGACTGTATTCGCGGATTCTTGAAAGAAAAGTTTCAAAAGGAGTTCGATGAGTGCGACAAGCTCAGACCACCTTCAAACGCCAACAAAAATTCCGCCAACGCCGCCAAAAACGCCACCAATACCACCAAGAACGCCGCCAAAAACGCCACCAATACCACCAAGAACGCCGCCAAAAACGCCACCAATACCACCAATAACGCCGCCAAAAACGCCACCAATACCACCAAAAACGCCGCCAAAAATGCCACCAATACCACCAAGGCCGCCAAAGCACCCAACGCAGCTAAGAACGCCGCCAAGAACTCCAACGCCAAAGTTCTCCCAAAGACCAAGGCGGCGGGCAACGCGGCAAAGTGAACCAATATAAAGCGTATACAACCACCGAACTTTCGTATAACAAAGAGGCCATTCGCGTCAATTACAGGGCACCCATCGAGGTCTCTTCCGATGCCTGTGGACCACTCGTACGTTTTACAGAACGAAATCAATTGTTTGCAGCTCTTGCGCCAACAGGTCAAGGAGGAGGAGGGTAAAAACAGGCGCGACGACCATCTCTCGAATGAAGAAAACACGATGAATATGAACACCTTGTACGACAATTCCCTCGCGGACATAGACGGCGAAATAGATCGAGTTTTGGTCGACGGCGGTACAAGCAGCAGCGACTTTGAGGAGCTTGTCGCGGAACGGCCGCAGCACCCTCCTCATCCATCTTCGAAGGATTATAATGACGAACAAGAAGGTCTAGAATGCCCCTATACAGTATTCGTCGCTTCGAACCCGTCGAACACGTCCATCGAGGAGCGTCTGAAGAGGGCGCGAGACCTGCGGAGGATATTGGAACATCGGGTGCTCATGAGCTCATTCGACAGCACGAAAGTCGAGCTCGAAGACGGTGAGGCGTGTCTTCCTGGACCGAGTGTCGCCTCCTCTACATCACGTTTCTTAATGTCGATCGCGATGACGGTCGCTCTCGTATCGACCCTGTTCGTTTCGTTTATAGCGGTTAAGGTCACGCTATACGGACGGGCGGGTGTGAACGGTCACGGCGAACATGACAACGCCAGTAATCTGTCGTCAAAAATCATACCCTTCGACTCTCACGACGTCACACCTTTCTTAATTTCGATGACTGTACGCGACGACGTTCACGCGATCGAAGTCTATCGCGGGATGTTGTATGATATTCCGTTGGAATCGCCATTTGATATCACTGGCTCAGAGATGTGCGTCATCGATCGAGGACAAATTGACAACGGTGATGACGCACTTCGGATCGAATATTTCGATCCTTCTCCACCCGTCATGTTATCGACCGTCCCTTGGCGTATGATGATCTCCCTGTTGAAGACGACCTGATCCGTGCGTACCGGACACCCGTAAAATTGTCGACACTAATTCAAAGGAACCACGATGGCGAATCCCGTTGCGTCAAAGCGCCCCGCCTCTGCCCCTGCTTCTTCCGAGTCTTCGCTCGTGGCGTCTTCCTGCTCCGTCAAGAACAGGAGGGAATACATGGAGGATCGACACTGTATTGTGAAAGACATCGTACCTGGTATGCATCTCATCGGGGTATATGACGGACACGGGGGTTGTAAGGTGTCGGACCTGTGTGCCGAGTTTCTACCCGAGATGCTGGTGAACCGTCTGTACGAGACCATGCATGAACCGACAGAACGCGTAAGGACGGACCCTGACCAATCTGATTTCAGGCCCAACTTAGCCTTGAAGCTGGCCATCAAAGACATAGACGGTATCGCGAAGAGGAGAGGGATCGACGACGCATGCGGCACCACGTTCTGTGCGTTCTTGGTACAGCCATCGGTCGATCTTTCGAAGCGCGAGGGCGCGTTGACGGTGGCCAACATCGGTGATTCCAGGTTGGTCATGAAATCCGGGGACGCCGTGTACGCGCTGACCAAGGACCACAACACGAAGCACGCCCGAGAGAGGACGCGCGTCTTCAAAGCGGGCGGTTCGATTATCAAGGACCCGTACGGGACGGATCGAGTGATGGGCACCCTGAACATGACGCGGTCTCTGGGGGACCGCTCTCTGCGTCCTTTCGTGTCTCCGCACCCCGTGGTGTCAAAGTACACGCTTAGAGGAAACGAGAGGTATATCATCATCGGCACGGACGGCCTGTGGGACGTGCTGTCCAACCAAGACGCCATGCTCATCACCGACCGCTATTTCGAGGCCAAGCGCCAGGGGGGCAGAAAGCCCCACAACGTCGCCCGGGAACTCGTGAACGCGGCCATCGCGAGAGGGAGCACGGACAATATCACCGCGATCTGGGCGACCTGGTCCGCCGAATCATGAAACGGGTCACGCCACCACCTTACAGCCGATTTTAATCTTGACATCGAACAATTGGAATCGAAGACTCTTTCGGAAGTTTTCATGACTCGCGTATCATCATCGACGACTTTTATTCGTTTTGTATGTCGTCTGACAATATGAAGACGGCCTACCAGGAGGCGATGCGAATCGCCTTGGCCCAGATGGGAGCGTGCAATGTGCGATGTGCACAGCTGGTCATCGACGAGGGCTTCGCGGCTCTAGACTCACGCAACATCACCAGTGTCCCCAAATTATTGCACGAGGGTCTCCTCGACTCGGGGCGGTATTCGTCGGTATTGTTACACCTCATTAAAAAAAAATTGACCGAATCTATTAGAGTCCATCCGAATAACTTATTGCTTCACGTCATGGATGCCACGGATGAATACGACCGCACGGCAGCAAGAGAAGAAAGAGAAGAAGAAGATCCATCTTATGTCCCCGAAGAAGAAAGCGAGGACACGGCAATGACATCGGATGAAGATGACGATCATGACGATGAGGAAGAAGATGAGTATGAAATCGCCGAGATTTATCACAGGCTCGCGTCTCTCGACATTCAAGCACATAGAGACGATAGACTCAGGGACGCGATCGTATTAGTGTTGGACCTGATGAGAAAATGCGACGAATTCTGGGACGAGCTTTGGCGTTGTGACGATTCAAAACTTGAGATATATTGCGAATACCTGTCGAAAGGTAAAATTCGATTGACCAATAAGAGTTTGCAGCACATGACGCACCAGATAGTGGTACAGCATGTCGGTGTGGATGATGTGATGCTGCAATTTCTGCGACGAGTGCATTTGGAATCCGTAAAAAGCCGGGCCGTCCAACTGCTCACGGAGGGTCGATGTCTGTGCGAGAGGGCGGGCATGGGAGTCTTTGTTGGCGAAGGCACCCGCTTGGCAGCAGAGAACGTCGAGATCCGCGAGCTGCTTCCGTTGTAGTTATTACACTCCCGTTCAATAAAATGGGACAGTACAATTTGATCTCCTCTTTCTGAGATTTTCCAACTAGGCGATAAACCTTTTTTCCGTACTATCTCCCGATCCTGTCCAAAACGCATGACGTACCGCGGCCATAGTCGAAGTTATTGTTGTAGTCAAAATCAGACGAAAAAAATGAGAGATATGGTGCTTGATTGTCCCTGTGTCTCCCGAAATTGTTATGAACGGGTATGCACCGGTTTTTTGACGAGGTGTAGTCACAACGTGACGGATAACATAAATATACATGTAATTTGTGGTCCATAACACCATGGGGTCCAAAACGAGAACCGACGACAAGATGGGAGACCGGATGAAAGAATACGAAAGAGCCGGCCTGTACGACCCTTGTGCTCCGTGTGTAATGCGACTCGACGGACATTCTTTCACCAAATGGACACGGGGGTTCACCAAGCCGTTCGATCCCCGTTTGCACGCCGTGTTCGTCTCGACCTGCGAAGACCTCCTACGTTATTTTACAGAAAGTACGACCGTGTACACACAGAGCGACGAGATCACACTCGTGTTCCCTCGAGGTTTCACAATGTACAACGGGCGAGCTCAGAAGATATGCTCCATATCCGCGGGATACACATCTGCGCGCTTCAACCATCACCTAAGTGCCTTACCGAACGTTCCGAGTGGCAAAATAGGGACAGCCGTATTCGACTGTCGAGTGTTCAACGTGCCGTCAGAGGCAGAGCTCCTCAACAACATCCTCTGGCGGTGTAGACACGATTGCTGCCGCAACTCCAAGAATATGTTTGCGCGCCAGTACATATCGCAAAAACAATTACAGCACGTGACTTCAGACCAACAAGTACATCTCGTCAAAGAAAAATGCGACGTCGACTACGACACGCTCGTACCGGACTGGGCAAAGTACGGCACGACGCTCAAAAAGTGCCTTGTGAGTGAGACACACACAAACATGAAAACACGTCATCCCGAACAATGTACACGGACGCGAATCGTGCACATGTACCTCCATTATTCTGCTTTTTCGACAGAACTGTGCGCATTTTTGAACACCAAGTACGTCGATATTCCTACTTCGTGACTTCGGATGTTTACACGATTTTTGAATCTTCCATCACGTGTGTACACGTGCTTTGATACAGTCCGTCCACTCAAAAATGAAACCACCTATTCTCGTCTGCGAAAGTTATATTTTCCTCTTATTTTTCGATTTCAGCAGACGAACGACCGCAAGAGTTTGGAGCACGGAGGAATCAGCCAACGCCAGACAGACCAGGGGAAAGCGTCTCTCGAAACAACACACGACCTTCGCTTCGACGTCCCGATGAGCAGGTGCCGCATCAACCGCGTTCGCAGCGCGTCTGTCTTGAACAGTTCCCTTGCCTCCCTGCAGTTCAGGGACAGTCTGTTGGCCACTTCCATGCAATCGTCGGGACCGGATGTTCATGAGCAGGACGTATCCCATCATGGCTACGGGTGATCTGTCCATTTTAATTGATTTTTCTATACCAGAGTCGGTGGGTAAACACTCCGTATTTCACATAAAACGATCTGTTTACCGCAATCGGCGCATTGAATTTCTGCGTCGTGTATGATACCGCGTCCACACCCGAGGCGATCATACCACCCGTTAATCCGTTGAGAACGGTCATCAGGACGTGCGTTCGTTTCATTTTTTCAAACATGTCCTTGTATATATATATAGATGTACGAACAATCTCCTTTCCACACGCCCGAATAAAAGGCATTTTTAGAAGCCGTTGTTCGTGGCGAAGAAGGGCTTGTTTACGATATGTGTACTACAGGAAGAGTCGACTTAGTCCGTTTGGACGGAAAAAGGGAGAGCGATCCGTCCTGCGAGATGCTCCTCTTCTTCAATCCCCCCCTGGTACATGCCCTCGAAAAAAAGAACTGGTCCATGGCGGATCTGCTTCTGAAGCTCGGAGCTTGTCCTTGTCACGAAATGATGTGCACTTCTCATCTGAGGGACTGGGACGTTTTTCGTTTCTTGGATGAACGCACGCGGGAAGCAAACCTGGAACCGCTGCAACCCTTTTACAGCAAACTGTTCGTACAGTATTGTGGAGACGGCGCTTTGGAATTTGCGGAGAATATGATGAAGAGGGGGGCCGACATCCATGCGCGAGATTGTCAAGGACATACTGCGATGCAAAGGGCTAAAGTGAATTCGGAACACCGTCTGTGCGAGTGGCTTGGCGAAAAGGGATGTTGCTGATGTAAGTCACTATACTTCCCTTCTGACTCAAATTTCATTCACAACTCGTGTGGGAGGATGTCTTTTATTTCGCGGTTGTCAAAATTTATCGGCTGCTCAGTGTCTCGACAAACCCCCGCGAATAAGCAGTCCATATCGTGTTCTCGTGCTTCTACGAGTGGGTCATCATCGTCGAGAAAATCTGCGTAAGCTTCGAACACCTGGCGAGCGCTCTCCTCAGGGTCCATGTGTCCGTAACCGCAGCACAACGCTGGACAAACGATCGTATCCAGAGTCGACCTCGGTCGATGTTCATTCGTTTTATGAAAGGCGCTCAATGCGGCCCTGAACGAGTGATACGCGTTTCTCGTCCCAGAAACGTCGTGCGGTAGAAACATGGTCGGGGATGAGATTAGCACGGGAGAGCCTTCATCTTTGTCGTTGTCATCCTCGTGCGTCATTGTAGTAGACACGGGGACCGTGATAGCGGATCCGATCGGGAGGTACGGACGCCCCAGTTTGGTGACTTGACCGGTCTCTCGTATCCTCGAACGCAGCTCCCGCTCACATCCCGGGAACATCGAGCGGCTGTACGCGTGATCGATGCCGCCGTCCATGAAACCCAGGCAATTTCCGGGGGACACGAAGGCGCATCCGCTCACAGGGATGCGACACACATCCCCCTCGTATATCTGGACCTCGATCTGCCGCGTCCCGTTTCTGACTTTAGAAACTGCATCGGTCATGGTGGTGGCTTCGGAAAAGGCCGCGAACAGGCGCGACACGTGGGCGAGAAATCCGGACGGCCTGTTCTCGACGAATATCGAGCGTTTCGGACTAAATTCCGGGTTTGGATAAGGAGGCATGTGAACGTGATACGTGATACATTTATTGGACGAAATATTTGGTATTGTTTGACATAGACGCATTTCAATGTACAGGAGGAGAGGAGAGGAGCGCGAGAGGCTGACCGCGGCGGCCAAGACCAAGACGATGAACAAGGACGTATAGGTTTCAAGCGTACGCGATCGCGCGTAACTTTGGAGGGAGCAGCAAGGTGGAGGATGCTGCGGATGACGGCGCTTCTTCTTCGTCATATAATTCGTCTTCTTGGTGCTCTTTTTTTGGTTCCTTGGCGTGCATCATCCTGCGCTCGATCAAGATTTCGTTCACACGGGCCTGTTTTTCCGCGCGCGTCTCGGCATCCTTAGTTCCGTCGTCGAGGTACCATCCCGGGTCAGCTTGTCGCACGTCATAAGGGATGTGGAACGCGTAATTCAACCCTGCGTTCGGGGCGTCGCTGCTGGCGGTCGCGTCCTGCATCTCCTGACGGTGCATTTCTCGAAAAACGTCAAACACGGAGGTCATCGGTGTGATTACGTCTATTTCGACCCCTTCAGATGAAGAATCCGAGAGCGAATAAAAACACGACCTCTCGTCATCATCCCACCCTCCTCCTGCTTCCTCTTCCCTTTCCCTCCTCCGGATGGCGGATATTTCGCGCAGGGTGCCTAATATCTGCGCCGCGTCTATTTCTGATACCGCGTCCGCTTCGTGTTGCAGTTCTATGCGCCGACATACCTCTTCGGTCGACATTGTCATTATCCTATTCACCGTCGACACTCTGTTGTTTTTGTTGGAACGTGACGTGCTTTATGCTCGATCGTGACGATGATTTTTATCGGAGCCTATTATAAGCATTGATTTCGTTTTCGTACAAAAATTATGGCCGCTTCCTATTACTCCGTCGACGTGACTCGCCTGACCTGGGTCGCGCTAGCGGCCGCGGTGGTGCTGTCGGGCACCATTGCCAAGTACTCCATCTCCCAGTCGGGCTGGGGGGAGAACGTCGCCAAGCTGACGGGTTTCCCGCTATACGTCGTGGGATGGATCCTCGTGGCCGTCGCGCTGGCCAAGGGCAAACCCGATGAGACGACCAAGCAGGCGGCCATCTGGATCTGCTCCGCCGTCATCGCCGTCACGGCCCTCATAGCAGTCACGTACATGTCCGAGGGCAAGGCCCCGCCCCTGGCCTACCCCATTCTCTTCGGCCTGGCGTGGCTGTTGTTGGGCTGGCTGGCCGGAAACTCGGTCTTGGGTAGCGTCGCCGGTTTGCTCGGGGCGGCAGCCGTCGTCTTCAGCACCGTGTTCCTCATGCCCCTACAGCGTTCGTACGGCGTGGTGGACGGCCCGGGGATGCCGCTGTTAGTGGTGGGTTGGGTGTTGGTCGTATTCGCCCACTCTATCGTGGGCTCCACTTAACGCGAGTGAAGATGCTACGCGATCGTCCACGTCCGGAACACGATGCCACACGGTTAAAAATCAAAAATCTGTCATACAATAAACAAGGAGAATGTCAATACCGAGGAGCCCCGGAGTCAGACACAGCGATCCGGATGGAAAGGTGGACACCGTCAAGGTCGTTTTCAACCTTGCTATAACAGTGTTTTGGGTAGCTTTCGTAGGACCCTGGAGGAAGTGAAAGTTTCTTTGATCATTCACATCGCTCGTTATTTGACGAGCATACGACGAGCGACACCTTACATGTAAGATTATTGTTATTGAAATATAAGGGTCAGTTGAGACCAGAAGACAAGAAGATGTCCCTGGAACGAAACGGAGACGGAGATGACATAGAAGTCGTAAACGTTCGTGTGGCGGAGCTACGAAAACAGGGCCATGATACAGTTCGTCAATTCAAATTTGAAACGCCCACTTGGACGGCTTATTTCTAATTTTTTTTATTCATGTATTATGTCACGATTGCTATGTACGA
>Ga0307971_1000351_pt1 | contig 25072 bp, 25 predicted proteins | sample OrgLakmetagen714_FD_201820 | JGI IMG/M metagenome (GOLD analysis project Ga0307971, IMG submission 201820) | Saline water microbial communities from Organic Lake, Antarctica - #714 | ecosystem: Environmental > Aquatic > Non-marine Saline and Alkaline > Saline | place: Antarctica: Organic Lake... | reverse complement strand
TTTTACTCCCAGGCGAGAAAACCATTAATTTAGAAAATTTTATCGATGAAAACACCCAAGAGGAAATAGATTTGACGTTGCTACTTCCTTTAAATTTAATGGCTTTTGAACAAGACAGTACTGATAAAAAGATGTTATTGAAAAGAAGCCAATTAAGTAGAATTGCTATTGATTTTTATACCGGAGTTCAAATGGCAGTAGATTCAGCCAAGGCGAAAAACATTTCTGTAAAATTGAATCTCTATGATATTGAGCACCGCAATCCAAGTAAGATTAAATCCATTTTTAAATACAATCAAGTTCCTGAAACGGATGCATTTTTAGGGCCTTTGTTAGAAGAAGAAATTCAAATGGTATTAGCTGAAATTGAAGATCAAGAAGCCTTACTATTTTCGCCTTTAATAAGTCCCGCTTTTAATCATAAGAACTTGGTGAAGACCATTCCTAGTGACGATTTAAAACAGGAAATTTTAATTACCTATTTAGACAGCAGCATCACCAAAGATATCAACCTGATTTCTCTAACGGACAATACTGGATTAGCTATTCGGGATAAATTGAAGTACACTTTTAATGGCGTTAGATTTGTTGATTTAGAGGAGATTGATTACTTGCAAAAGAGTGATATAAAACCAATGCTTGTAAAGGATAAGATGAATTGGTTTGTTTTAGAAACCACAGAATATGGAAAAATAGAAAGCGCAGTTGCTTATTTAATTGCCCTACAAAAACAAGGCTATCAAATCCGTTTATTTTCGTCTAATCGAACCAGTTTTTATGAAGATGAAATTTCCAATGCATACTTAAGTTCACTTCATTTTACTTTTGTAAGTGCTTCTAAAGAATTGATTGAACCTGCACCAGAGAGTTTTTCGAAAAAGTATAAAAACAAGCATGGTTATTACCCAAATCGATTTGTAGTAAGAGGATTTGATTTGACTTACGATCTAATTCTACGTTTGGCTTACGCTGAAAATGAATTTGAAAAAACTTTAGATTTTGAAGCTCAAACAGAATATTTTGAAAGCAAATTCAATTACCATGCTTACGATTTATCTGAAGGTTATTACAACGATTCACTTTTCTTAATTGAGTATAAAGCGGACTTGGAAACGGTGGTTTTAGAGTAGGGTTTCGCTTATGATGATAAAAAAATCAAGATTTGAAACTAAGGATTCAAAATTATTTCAGCGATAAATATTATCCCCAATCTTCAAATTCTCTTTTATCTATAGGCGTTTTTCTGATTTCAGCAATATTGGACAAGATTTTGTTTAGGGTTTTTATGAATGTTTCTTCATTTACTTTTTGACCAAAGAAAATATCGTCTATGATTTCTTCGAAATCATTCTCTTGAAGCCAATCTTTTACCAAGGCTTCTGCTTGATTTAAATAGTCGTTATCGTTTTTACAACTAGAGGCTAAAACACCAAATTGCAGAGTCAAATCATGATTGAATTTTTCTGCTTGAATGAGGATACCTCTGTAAGTTGGTATTGATAAATCGTCTGTGTCCATTTTATTTTCTTATTTAATTTGTTCACAAAAAGTTTTTTCAAAACCTTAATAACAAGGTTCGTTTTTTTTATTCAAATATACTTTTTTTATAGATTGAGAACTTTGGAATGACAATCAATTTCGATTATCCAGAACCTGTATTTCTTGTGTTTTTAAATTGTTTGTTAAATTATGATATGTATCTGGGGAAACTTAATTAGTCAATAATTCAATTTTATAGAGTTAGTCATTTAATTTTGGTATATTGACATCAATAAATATAGGAGTTATGAAACAAATTAAGGGACAAAGCATTCCAACAAATTAATTACCTACTGGAATTTACATTGTCAAATTAATTGCTAAAAGTAATATACTTGATGCGAAACAATTAATAATTAGATATCATGAAAATATTTATAAAAACAGTAATATTATTTACTATAATTTCGATGAACGCCCAAGTTGAACCTTTACTAGACCATGATTGGGTACTAGAAAAAGTAGTGATTGATGATGAAGAAGTAATGGCTGAGCCAGACAACTATGGTTATTATGTTGGTATTTCTTTTTATGGAAGCGCACAAGATGATTTTGATAGTTTTACGTTTGATGATTTTTTTTCAGATATCACATATGATAATACAAATCAATCTTTTACAATTATAGACGAAACTTTTGGTTTTACTATGGGAGAATTCCATGATACAGATGCAGCTTTTTCGTTCAAATCACCGTTTTTATTTATTTATGAAAATCAGTCTTACATATTTTACGATCCCTTTACCTACGAATTCAGGTATGAAGGTGACTTCATTTATTTAGATGTCACCAATACTGAAGGCGACGTCGCCACCTTTTGGGCAAGTACTTTAAGCAACGAAAATTTTGATAAACCTCAATTTTCCCTTTATCCTAATCCAGTAGATAACGAATTAAATATCGAAAGCGAACAAGCTAAAATTGAACAAATTGGAATTTATAATTTAAACGGAAAGCAAGTATTGAATGTAAATTTTCAAAAAGGGCAACCCATTGATGTGAGTGCTTTGTCTAAAGGCGTGTATTTGGTAAAACTGCAAACGGAAGAAGGAAGTTTAACAAAGAAGTTGGTGAAATAATAATTGAATTGTAGTAGCGAAACCAACCCTGCAAGCGTTCATAACGCTTGCAGGGTTTTTACAACTATGCTGTTTAGCCCCGATAGCAATGGCAGCTTTGGTTAGGCAACATATTTAGCTTGACGTATTTATAAGAGCGATTTTATGAGCTCCTTAAAAATACAATGTCCAAGCTTTATGTTGGCTAAGTAAACTAAAATGAATAGCGGGAAAAGCTACTAAAAGGTTCTTGGTCCCATAAAGCTTGCGGAGGTAGTTTCAATTAATTCTCCTCTGCTGTAAATGCCTATTTTTACTTTGTTTTTATGTCCGTCTAACTCTCTTGGATTTATAGAAATGAACAAGCTACCTTCGTCTAAATCTTGAGCTGGAACGGTGGTAAAGTTGTTTTTAACTAGTTTAACTTCTCCTTTATGAGACATCAATTCAAAGTATACAGAGTCTTTTTCTATATTGGTTTTGTTTACCAATTTGTAGGTGTATACGTTTCTTAATTCTCCATTTTCTGTGGTTTCATATAAATTTCCTGGCAAGCGAATTATGCGTGCTTCTACGTCACTTCTTATGAATAATAATCCTACTAGAATGCCAATGAGGATGGTTAATACGCCTGTGTAGGCTTTCATCCGAGTATCGAATTTGAATTTTGCTTTTTTCTCAATATTTTCTTCAGATGCATACCGAATTAATCCTTTTGGTAGATCTACTTTTTCCATGATATCATCGCACTCATCTATACAAGCGGTACAATTTACACACTCTAATTGCGTGCCGTTTCTGATGTCTATTCCTGTAGGGCAGACGTGTACACATTGCTTACAGTCTATACAATCTCCAAAACCTAAGGCTTCACGGTCTTCGTTTTTTCTGAACTTTTTACGACCTTTTTCGGCTTCCCCTCGTTTGTGGTCGTACGCAACAACAATTGATTTTTCGTCTAATAAAACCCCTTGTAATCTGCCGTAGGGACAGGCAATAATGCAGACTTGTTCTCTAAACCAAGCGAATACAAAATAGAATACTGCTGTAAAAATGAGCAAAGGGATAAAAGTGCCTAAATTCCCTGCAGGTCCATCTGTGACGTATTGCAAGAGGCGATCGCTCCCCACTAGATAAGCTAAAAAGACATTGGCAATTAAGAATGAGATGAACCCAAAGACCAACCACTTGCTTCCTTTTTTTATGATTTTCTCCTTATTCCAAGGCATGCGGTCTAGCTTCATTTGTTTGTTGCGATCACCTTCTATGGCATATTCAATTCTTCTGAAAACCATTTCCATAAAAATGGTTTGAGGGCAAATCCACCCACAAAAGATTCGTCCAAAAGCAACGGTAAATAAAGCCAGCAATACAATAAGTGTAATCATTGAAATCACAAAAAGGTAAAAGTCTTGCGGCCAAAATGAAAAACTGAAAATATTAAACTTACGTTCCAAAACATTGAACATAAGAAACTGATTTCCTCTTATTTTTATAAATGGAGAAGCAAACAAGAAAAGTAGCAAAAAGTAACTTACCCACTTTCGGTACTTGTAAAAAATACCTGAGGGTTTCTTAGGGTATACCCAAGCGCGTTTGCCCTGATCGTCCATAGTACCAATGCTATCTCTAAAGTTTTCTTGATCGTTCATTTTATAGGGTATTAAAAACGGCTATATGCTGTGGTTAATAATTCCAGCATAGCAATAGCCGTTTTTATTTTACTATTCCGCTTTTACTTCTTCTGTTTTTATTTCTTCTTTTTTCTCTTTTTCTGCACTATCTTCCTCTGTATTATCTTCTTCTGTTTTCTCTTCTTCCCAGATTTCTCCTTCCGGTGCTTTTCCATCAGCAGGATTATTTTCTTGTAAGGTCAGTACGTAAGACGCCACTTGTTGCATTTCTTTAGCAGATAAATCTGATTTCCAAGAGACCATTCCTTTTGCAGGTCTACCTCCTTCGCTGATGGTTTTAAAAACATTTTTTATACCCCCGCCTAAGATCCAATGTTTATCGGTTAAATTGGGTCCAATTCCGCCTCCGCCATCTACTCTATGACAGGCAACACAATTGGTAACATAAACATTTTCACCTGAAGCAATGTCTCTTTCATCTTCCAGAGCAACTACCGTTTCATAATCTATGATGTTTTCTACGGTGGCTAAATAGGCTTCAATTTCTTTATCTGCTTCAGATACTTCTGCTAAGTATTCTTCTGCTTGTGAATAGTCTCCAATTACTTCAAACCGAATTAAATATACTACGGCAAATACAATGGTTGCATAAAATCCCCATATCCACCACGGCGGAAGTTTGTTGTCTAATTCTCTTATGCCATCATAATTATGGTCTAAAATAATTTCGTGTTCTTCTTCTACTTCTTTAGACTTGGTCATGCTTTGTAAAAAAGCTTCAATTTTTACTGGAATTTCACTTTTTCTAGCTTCTTGAGCTTCATCATATTTTTTTTGAGCTTCTTCCGAAAGGCTCATATATAAGATGTTTTTTAAGGAACTAACAGAAGCTTCTATGGCAAGTGCGAACAAAAACACAATGCCTAGGAAAATTCCAGCAAATGGATATTTTAAAATGGCCCATTCTCCAGGTTCAGTTTCCATTAGGTATTCTGTGCCCAGCCATGCTAAGCCAACCAGTACAATAATTCTTATATAGGATTGTGATTTCATGATTTGTTAGTGTTTTCGGTTTGATCTTCAATTAAGGGAAAATTACTCATTTGGTCTATATACTCTTTTTTTGCTGAAAAAACCCACCAAAAAAGGATGACAAAAAAGCTAAAGAAAATTAGGAGTGAAATAATAGGGTACAACTCAATTCCTTCAATGGTTTCTAAATATTGTTTTGCGAATTTCATGATTTCAAAAGTTTAGTTAGCAGATGCAGAAGCTTCCTCTGGTTGAACAATTTTAATATCTGTTCCAAGACGCTGCAAATAGGCAATAAGTGCAGTTATTTCTCGGTTTCTCATTTCTACAAATTCCTCATTGTTTTCTGCTGCATATTTTTTAGCTGCTTCATAGGATTTTACAAAATCTGGATCGTTATATAAGTTTTGCTCTATTTTCATTCCTTGAGCTAGCATGTGTTTTTGAGCATCTTCAATTTCTTCATCGGTATACGGAACACCAAGCTTAGCCATAGTTTCTAGTTTGCCTACTGTAGAAGATTTGTCTAATTCATTTTCAATTAGCCATGGGTAAGCTGGCATGATAGATTTTTCGTAAATGCTTCTTGGATCATACATGTGGTTAAAGTGCCAGTTGTCTGAATATTTTCCACCAACTCTTAATAAATCAGGACCGGTACGTTTACTTCCCCAAAGGAAAGGACGGTCATATACATATTCTCCTCCTTTAGAATATTCTCCATACCGTTCAACCTCAGAACGGAATGGGCGAACCATTTGAGAGTGACATCCTACACAACCTTCACGGATATAAATATCTCTTCCCTCTAATTCTAATGGAGTATAAGGAGTAACACTACTTATGGTAGGGATATTGGACTTTACTAATAAAGTAGGTATAATTTGTACGATACCACCAATTAAAATAGCTACCGTAGCTAAAATCGTCAATTGAATAGGTTTGCGCTCTAACCAAGTATGGAAAGCTTCTCCAGAAACTCTACCGCTTTTCACACGTTGCAAAGGAGCAGCTTCTGCTAGTTCATCTGTTACAGCAGAACCAGAACGTATAGTCATGACTACATTGTATAATAAGACAAACATTCCACTGATGTATAATGAACCTCCAATGGCACGCATCCAGTACATCGGCATAATCTCAGAAACGGTTTCAAGGAAGTTACCGTAAACTAAAGTTCCGTCTGGGTTAAAATCTTTCCACATTAAAGCTTGTACAAATCCAGCAACATATAAAGGTAAGGAGTATAAAACTATACCTAAAGTTCCCAACCAAAAGTGTGTATTTGCTAAGCCAACTGAATATAATTTGGTTTTGAATAAGCGAGGAATCAAGAAGTAAATCATACCAAAAGTTAAGAATCCATTCCATGCTAATGCACCCACGTGAACGTGAGCAATAATCCAATCTGTAAAGTGTGCTATTGCATTTACGTTTTTCAAGGAAAGCATTGGTCCTTCAAAAGTAGCCATACCGTAACCTGTAATTGCCACCACCATGAATTTTAGTACAGGATTTGTTCTTACTTTATCCCAAGCACCACGCAGGGTAAGCAGACCATTGATCATTCCACCCCAAGATGGCATAATAAGCATTACCGAAAAGGTAACTCCTAAGTTTTGTGCCCAATCTGGTAAAGCAGAATACAATAAATGGTGTGGTCCTGCCCAAATGTAAATAAAGATAAGAGACCAAAAGTGAATGATAGATAGCTTATAGGAATATACTGGTCGATTAGCTGCTTTAGGAACAAAGTAATACATCAATCCTAAAAAGGGAGTAGTTAAGAAAAATGCAACAGCATTATGCCCGTACCACCATTGTACTAATGCGTCCTGAACTCCAGCGTAAGCTGAATAGGATTTTAGTGCAGAAACAGGAAGTGCCAACGAATTAAAGATGTGTAAGACAGCAACCGTAACAAAAGTAGCAAGGTAAAACCAAATGGCTACATATAAGTGGCGTTGTCTTCGTTTAAGGATTGTGCCGATTAAATTCCAGCCAAAAGCAACCCAAATTACAGCAATAGCAATATCTATTGGCCACTCTAATTCGGCATATTCTTTAGAGCTTGTATAACCTAGAGGAAGCGTAAGCGCTGCAGCAACTATAATTAACTGCCAACCCCAAAAGTTGATATTACTCAAGCCATCGCTAAACATTCTCGCTTTTAATAAGCGTTGAGAAGAATAGTACACCCCAGCAAAAATGGCATTCCCCACAAAAGCGAAAATAACCGCATTGGTGTGCAAGGGTCTTAGGCGACCAAAACTTAACCAAGAAATACCTTCGGTAATATTTGGGAAAATAAATAAAAGGGCTAGTAAAAGCCCAACGGTCATTCCGATAATGCCCCAAAAAATGGTGGCATATAAGAAATTTTTCACGATTTTGTTATCGTAGTGAAACTGCTGTACATCCATAATTAATCTTGTTTTTGTTCTTGGGTAGATGATTTTTTTGAGTCTTCTTTGACCAACTCATCATCAAAAAGCATGCGTACTGAAGGAGTATAACTATCGTCGTACTGTCCGTTTCTTACGGAAACAATAAATACAACTAGAAATACAAGAGCTACAATGATGCTAATGGCAAGAAGTCCGTAAATAACACTCATGATTTAAAATTTTCTACAAATGTAAAGGTGAAGTTAAAACTGAAAAATGACCATAGTCAGGTTTCAGGATTTCTTGTGCATATTTGATGCATTCAGACTACAGGAATACAAGGTGATGTGTTATTTGACTCAGTAGGCTAAAATTTCTTTTCAAATTCTTACAATTTTCGTAATGAATATGTCCTGTGTTACAATTCAGACAATGTTTCATATTAAGTTATTGTAATATTGTGAATTAACATTGAAATAGAGGTCAAAATTTAATATGAAAGGATAGTTTTTTTTTACCAAAAAAATGACTAAATTTGTCATGAATAAATATGTCATTAATGAAATTGATTAATCTAAAACGAAAAAAGCTTGATTTAAAAATCTGTGATTTAGCACAACTCATTGGTGTTGACTCTAGTTTAATGAGTAGAATTATTTCAGGTAAACGTCAACCTACATTACCACAGTTGAAAAAAATTAGCGAAGTCCTTGGCATAGATTACTATTTACTTCTTAAAGATTTCTTGAGTACTCAAGTTATTGAGTTGTTAAGTCCTTATCCTGCAATAGCCGAAGATGTGATTGCTGTAGCTGAAGAACGAATAGCCTACCTTTCAGGAGAACATAAGTTCAATATTATAAAACTTAATAAGCAGGTTACTAGATTATTAACTAATGCTGAAGAGCTACATGATAAATGGCAAAGCAAAAAGCCCTTAGGCAAGTTGCAAGTCAAGAAAATGGAAGAATTTTTTCATACTGAATATACCTATGAAAGTAACCGTATAGAAGGAAATACGTTGAGTTTAAGTGAAACCCATTTGGTTATAAATGATGGAATTACCATAGGAGGGAAGAGTATGCGCGAACATTTAGAGCTTATCAATCACAAAGAGGCTATTGATTTAGTGCTAGATTTTGTACAAGACAAAATTCATTTCAATGCTTTTTATTTGAAACAAATACATCACTTGGTTTTAAAAGGGATTGATAAACAAAATGCTGGAGTGTATCGTTCTGTACCTGTACGTATTTCTGGAAGTGCGCACTTGCCTCCTGAGCCGTACATGATTGATAAACTAATGGAAGATTATTTTCTGTTTTATGAAATGCAAAGAAAAGTTCTTCATCCTGTAATTCTTGCTGCTGAAATGCATGAGCGCTTGGTTTCTATACATCCATTTATTGATGGTAACGGAAGAACTTCGCGATTGGTGATGAATTTGATTTTGCTGCAACATGGGTACACCTTAGTAAATCTAAAGGGTGACCCAGATAAAAAAGCGAGTTACTTCAAAGCATTAGAAGCTGTTCAGGTAAATCATGAAAGTGAGCACTTTCACAGATTAATAACGGAGCACGCCATAGCATCGCTTCAAGAACATATTCATTTAGCTGGATAATCAAAGCTGTTTCATTTATTTGGAGCAGCTTTTTTAGTTTAACTGTTGGCTTTTAGCAGGTAGTAGATAGATGCTAGTTTTATAAATCCTAAAGGTCTTTTTATACCGATAATTATTTTAAATATTGTAAAAACACTCCTTAAAATGCCTTCCAGCTGCATTGCATATCGGCATTATACTTACACATGATAACGAAATTTTATTTTCAAATTGGTATTAAAATCCCTGCTTGATTGACTAAGGTGGCGTCATGTTACTTAAAGTAATTAAACGCAACATTAAATTGATATTATATAAATATAAGAACAGCTATTCCTACAAAGACAGTAATTTGCATGTATTTGAAGACCAATTGTGTCTGCTGATTTTTATTTAAATACGAAGTGATTTGGTTGGCTAAAAAGGCAACCGTACAAAAAATAAAAAAGGCTTGCAGCATAAATAAGAACCCTAAAGTATAAAATTGTAAAATTAAATGTTCATTAGGGTTCCAGATAAAATTCGGAAAAAAAGCTAAGAAAAAAATAGTTACTTTTGGGTTAAGTACATTCATTAAAAAACCTCTAGCATACATTTTTCTGAAACCTGAAACAGTAGATTTCTTAGACAAATTCAAATTCTCATTAGATTTCCAAACTTTAAAAGCTAAGAAAAGTAAATACGCTGCTCCAGCTATTTTGATGATTAAAAATAAATGTTCCGAAGATTTTATGATTGGTGTCACTCCAAATGCCACCAAACTTGTGTGTATGATAATGCCGCTGACCAAACCTAAACTTACAGCTATTCCGTCCTGTTTAGAGGTGGACATGCTTTGTATAAGCACATAAATAATGTCTGGACCAGGTGAAATGGTTAATGCAACAGATGCTATTAAAAAAGAAATTATTTCAGCAGGCATTAGGGCATTTCCTTGATGATGGCTTGATTTATTTTTTTAACAAGTGAAGGACCTTCGTATACAAAACCAGTATATAGTTGTATTAAACTCGCACCTGCATTTAGTTTTTCGATTGCATCTTCTGGACTAAGTATTCCTCCTACACCAATTATTGGAAATTTTGCTTTTCCTTTTTGATGTAAATAGGCAATGACTTCAGTAGATCTACTTTTTAAAGGAGCACCACTTAGACCACCTGCTTCATTTTTATTTTTAGAGAGTAAATCTTTTCTTTCTATGGTGGTGTTGGTTGCAATTACACCTGCAATTTTAGTATCATTTACAATTTCAATAATATCATCTAGTTGAGAATTGCTTAAATCTGGAGCTATTTTCAATAGAATTGGTTTTGGTTTTGGATGTGTATTATTTAGTTTTTGCAAATTTAAGAGCAATTTGGTTAGCGGTTCTTTTTCTTGTAAATCACGTAAGTTAGGAGTATTGGGTGAGCTTACATTCACTACAAAATAATCTACAACTGAAAATAGCTTATCAAAACAAATCTTGTAATCATCAAAAGCATTTTCGTTTGGAGTAGATTTATTTTTTCCGATATTCCCTCCAATCAAAATGCCAGGATTGTTTCGCAAACGCTTTACAGCCTCGTTAACACCAAGGTTATTGAACCCCATTCGGTTGATAATGGCTTGGTCTTCTTTTAAACGAAAAAGCCTTTTCTTAGGATTTCCATCTTGTGGTTTAGGGGTAAGTGTGCCAATTTCAATAAAACCAAAGCCCAATTCAGAAAGCTCTTTGTACAATTTTGCATCTTTATCAAAACCGGCTGCCAAACCAACTGGGTTTTTAAATTTCAAACCAAAAACAGTACGGTTTAATTTTGGATGTTTGATTTGAAAGTTTGCTTTTGCAAAACGCTTATAGCCTGGGATTTGGGAAGCTCTTTTTAAGCTAGCAAAACTAAAATGATGTACTTTTTCAGGATCAAATTTAAAAAGTAATGGACGTAATATAGTTTTGTACATCATGCGTAAAGATTTTAGCAAAAATAAACCTTATGCAAGGATGTGGAATGAAAAACCAGTATAATTTCAGAAAAATTAATGACACTCCATAGCAGCTGAAACTTCTTCTACTGCTGGTTTAGGAGAGACATAGGGAATTCCCAAGCCCATACCTCGCAGTATAAAGAGCGCACCTATAAGAACGACAGCATATGGAATCACTTTCTTAAAATTGAAAATCTGTAGCTTTTGAATAAAGCCTTTGAAGTAAATAACACTGGTCATCATAGGAACAGTGCCTAAACCAAAAAGCAGCATATAAAACATGCTATCTATTATTTTTGCAGAAGCAACCGATGCAAAAACAGCCATATACACTAAGCCGCACGGCAAAAGACCATTGAAAAACCCAAGTTGAAAAAAATTGAAAAAAGAATCTTTTTTGAAAGCGAGTCCCAACTCTTTTTTCACCCATCCGATAAATTTATACAAGGGTTGAGTAAACTTGAATGCTTGAAGTTGTTTTTGTGGTAAAATCACCAGTAAAATCATAACTATACCTACAGCAATAGAAAGTTGTTGTTGCACTCCAAAAGTGGCAAAACTCTCACCTATGATTCCAAATACCAAGCCTATACCTGCATAAGCTACTAATCTACCAAGATGATATAAACTAACTTGTATACGTTTTTGTGTTGAGTTTGACTTTCCTACGGGTAGCATAAAAGCGATCGGTCCACACATACCAACACAGTGTAAACTACCTAATAAACCAAGTATAAAAGCAGACCACAACATTACCAAGTCATTTCTTTTTTATATGCATAAGCTTTATTTCCTAGCCTAAAGTCTATCAATACATTCCATCGGCCTTGCTCCAAAAACTGCACAGGAATTAAAAGTTGCTGATTGGTTAGTTGAATTGGAAATCGAAAATCTTTTTGTTTATCAGAGGGTCTATACATTAAAACTTCTCCTTGTACATCATTCCCTTCAATAGAAGATGGAAAGTAAATCAATAGTCCTTTTGGTGTCTTTTCAAGTTGAAATTCCCCGATTAAAGCTGCGCTATTATTTACTTTGTCTATTTCATTTTGAACAAGTAATTCTTTGTGATAATAATTTTCGGTAACTAAATCTTGATTGTTTGCAGAAGACAGCATCTGTACCACAAAAAACAAAATAAAGCCAATAAAACAGCACATGGCTAAAACTAGTGAAGCACCCCAATTTAATTTCATTATCATCTAATTTAAAGTTCGAAACAAAAATAGGAGAGCATGAAAGCTAAAACTATGATGAAAATCAGTTCCGTTCATTTAAAATCTATAAAATTAATTAGCTTAATTACAGCTATTTGAAGTTTCCCTTATTTACTAAATATTGTTTTAAAAAGAATGATGTTATGAAAAAAATCACGATTATTGTAAAAAATAAATTTGTTAAGCTACCAAACATACATTCATTCTACTACCCAGACTTGGGTGACATTTGTACACGGTGCTGGAGGTAGTTCAAGCATTTGGTTTAAACAGATTAGAGCTTACCAAAAAGAATTTAATGTGTTACTATTAGACTTAAGAGGTCATGGAAATTCTAAACCAAAATTAGCAGATAGCTTCAAAGAAGACTATACTTTTGATATCATAACCAACGATATTATTGAAGTATTGGATCACGAAAACATCAAGAAGTCTCATTTTGTAGGCATTTCGCTAGGTACAATATTAATTCGGAATCTTGCTGAAAACAACCCAGAACGAGTAGAAAGTATGGTTATGGGTGGAGCCATAATGAAAATGAATATCCGTTCTCGATTTTTAATGAACGTAGGCAATATTTTTAAATCTGTTATTCCGTATATGTTGTTGTATAAGCTTTTTGCATTTATCATTATGCCAAGGAAAAATCACAAAAAATCAAGATCTTTGTTTGTAAATGAAGCAAAAAAACTCTATCAAAAAGAATTTATTAAGTGGTTTAAATTAACTTCAGAAATTAAGCCTTTATTGAAGTTGTTTAGGCAAAAAGACATCGCTATTCCTTCTTTATATATCATGGGAGAACAAGACCATTTGTTTTTGCCGTCCATTAGAAAAATAGTTGAAGAGCACCAACAATCTTTTCTAGAAGTAATAAACCGGTGCGGTCATGTTGTAAATGTAGAACGCCCAAGTGATTTCAACCACTTGAGCATTCAATTTATCAAATCGAAATCAATGTCGTTTAGTTAACTAGGGTTTGCTGAAAAACTCCCGAAACATAAACCTTAAGTTCAAATCTCCGAAGAAAATCATTTGATATGTTGTATCTGCCTTTGCCGTAAGGCAGGCCTAACGGCACTGTAAAAACATTGGCGGAAGTTCATTCTTTACCAATATTAAGTCCCTAGCGGGATTACATTTCAAAATTATGTTTCTTATCTTTGGTAAATATTTATCATCACCTATAGTTTAAAAGACTGCTTTCATTAAGACTTATCAAGCCAAAGATGCACGATTAATTAAGATTTTCTTTATATTTCCTAGCACTTTATAGCACAAACATAGGCCTTGTCTTTCACATTTAAAAGACATTAGTCTTCTTCAGCAGACCCTAACTAGTTTGTTGTATTGGTCATCAGATTTCGTATTTATTAATTTGGATTTTATAAAGTATGCTTTATGATTTGGTTCTTTTGGTACAACGTCTTGGTAAAAAAACACACACACACCTTGCTTATAAATGTGTATTTAGGCAAGTCATATGACATGCCCTTATTTCCTGTTTTTTCATCTCGAAGCAGTTTTTTATAAACTATTTTGCAACTTGTTTAGAATAAAAGAGAAAATTATAATATAGTTAAACAAAATATTATTTCTTAACTAAACAACATTGAAATCTAAATCCTGATTTTATAGAATTATTGGGGGTTTAATCCACTATCTTGTAAAGCAAAAACTCTTTTCATTAGTTCAGTTTTACGCATTCCAATACGTTCTCTAATTTGTTTTTCTTCAATTTCTAACATCACAAAAACACCTTTAAGCGCCTCTTGAGTAACATAATCTGTAAGGTCTGGATTTACATTTTGCGTCAAAGGAATCTGGTTATAACGCTGGATTAAGTTAGACCATACTTCTGCTGCTCCCACTTTAGCAAAACTGCTTTCAATTATGGGCTGGAAACGTTGGTACAATTCGTCAGACGTTTTTGATTTTAAGTAGTTGGACGCAGCGATATCATTCCCCATTAAAATATCTCTTGCATCGGTGATGGTTAATTCCTGTATAGCGTTTACAAAAACAGGAATAGCTTCAGACACCGCATCTTCTGCTGCCCGATTCAATAATTTTAAGCCTTCATCAGCAATGTTTCCTAAGCCTATCCCTCTTAACGTATTGTCTAAAGATTGTAATTCTTCTGGAAGCATGATTTTCACCATATCATTATAAAAAAAGCCATTTTCGCTTGCTAAATTGGTTACTCTATCTTGCACTCCTTGGTTCAAGGCTTGCTTTAGACCAGCAGAAATATCTGCATTGGTTATGCCTTGATTTTCCATTGCTATATCTGCAATTTGTTGTAGCTCTGCACAAGAAACCGCAAAAAACATACATATAATAAGTCCTATTTTTTTCATTTTTATTTTATTTTAAGTTGTATTAATTCTACTGTTTCAATTAAACTGAGATTAGAAAGGGCTAAGGTATGATTTGCTTTTAAATAATAGAATTGTCTTTCAAATAAATGTTTCCTTATAAAATCCTCCAGTCCATTTTTATCCTTATAATGAGCTATAAGAGGTCTAGTCTCTTTTTCACTCCATAAGCGATGTAGGATGCTTTCTATATCTAGTTTCAAATAAAAAGAAATCGTATTTGTAGCCTGCAAAACCAAATCTATATTATTGTAATAACAAGGAGTGCCGCCACCTAAAGCCAAGACTATATTGCGTTCATCTGGGATTGCTAAAACTTCTTGTAAGCATTCATTTTCAATTTTGCGAAAGTAGATTTCTCCTTTATTTTGAAAAACATCTGGTATACTCATTTTTAATTGAGTAGCAATGTAGGAGTCCAAATCAATAAACTCCATTTGAAGCTGCTCGGCAAGTAGCTTACCAAGACTAGATTTCCCAGAAGCCATGTATCCTAAAAGTACTATTTTCAAAGCCTAAATATTAAATTTCAAACAAGTTATAAAAAGCTTCAAATTTAAACGAATTTTTAATTGATAAAAGAAAAATAGATACTATATTTGCACCCGCAAAAAGTGGTCACTTTTTCAATGATCTGATAGCTCAGTTGGTAGAGCATCTCCCTTTTAAGGAGAGGGTCCTGGGTTCGAGCCCCAGTCAGATCACAAAATGAAGTTCTGACATTGATGGTGAGTTACGATAATTATCGGACTACTCATTAAGAATAATACGAATAGAAGTGAAACCTATAAAAATTCACTTGCACGTTCTAAAGTTGATTAACTTCAACTTTTTCTATTTAAAAGATCTGATAGCTCAGTTGGTAGAGCATCTCCCTTTTAAGGAGAGGGTCCTGGGTTCGAGCCCCAGTCAGATCACTTACTGTATTTTATCCTGAGCATGCCATATTAAAAAGTAAGCTCAGACCAACATAGTTCAAATTATTTTTAAAAAACACTATTTAAATTTTAATTCGAGACTCCAAAATCTTTCTGTTATTCTAGGTAAGCTTACAGACTATTCGAAACAAATTCCAAGCTAATTCCTCTTATTATTTTGGAATTTTTAAAAATTAATTTCATCCCTTTCGCAACTATTAACACAGCGGTAAAATATAGAAATACTTAAAATTATTTTGAATATTAGCTGCATGGAAAAAAATAGACTTTAGAAAGCTTACGATTTCAGAACGTTATCAGTTTCGAAAGCGAACAATAACTTTAGTGGAATCAGGTAAAATACAAAAAGAAGTAGCTTCATTGTTTGGAGTCAGTACAGCAACAGTGAGCAGTTGGATGAAGGCTTACAAGACAGAAGGCAACAAAGGTTTAAAAGAAAATACTCGAGGAGTAAAATCCGAAGACAAAAAATTGCTATCAAAAGTCCAAGGGCAAAAAATACAACAGATGATAGTAGATGTCATGCCAGACCAACTGAAATTAGATTATGCTTTATGGACTAGAAAAGCTGTTAAGAAGCTTGTTGAAAGAGAGTTTGGAGTTATTTTAGCTATCAATGCAATGGGTAACTACTTAAGATCGTAGGGCTTTACACCCCAAAAACCAAAGAAAAGAGCCTATGAACAATGCCCTAAGAAAGTTCAAAAATGGATAGATGAGGAATATCCAGCTATTAAAGAACGAGCAAAAATAGAATCTGCTGAAATTCAATGGGGAGATGAAACAGGAGTAAGAATCTCAAATCAACACGGTCGATCTTACGCACCTAAGGGAAAACTCCAGTAAAAAAGCATAAAGCACAACGTTTTTCAGTCAACATGTTTTCTACTGTTACAAATCAAGGTCAAGTTAGATTTATGCTATATAGGAAGTATGAACGCTGATAGATGTATTGAATTCATGTCAAAACTAATTGAAAACAAAGAACAAAAGGTGTTTTTGATTCTTGATAATCTTCGAGTACATCATAGCAAAATTGTAAAACAATGGGCTGAAGACAACAAAGAAAAAATTGAACTTTTTTACTTACCCTCTTATTCTCCAGAGAAAAACCCTGATGAATATTTGAACTGTGATTTAAAATATGGTATGTCTGAAAAACCAGCTCCTAAAAATCAGAAACAATTACAAGATAACATCGAAAACCATATGAATATGCTAACTCAAAATAGTGAAAGGGTAAAGAAATATTTTAATCATCAAGACATTAAATATGCTGCATAACTAAATTATGGTATTTATCCGTCAGGTTATTAATGCTTGTTATATTGTCTTTATTAGTCAGAACAAAATCTCCTGTACCAGGAAGTGGCGTTGTTAATGCCTGTGCTCGCTTACTACCAACTCCTCTTCTACTTGTCAATTCTGTATGGACTGAGGTAAATGCAACTTCTGCCATGATAGCTCCCATAGAAAAAGATTGAGAGGTAACTGCTGATACTGCAGAAGCGGCCAGCACCATGCCTAATTGCTTATTTTTGCCTGGGGTGTAACGATATTTATTTCTTTCCCACAATTTTCACCAGAGTCTAAATCATAGGCTATCACCAAATTATTTTCAAGATTCCAATCCAATACATTTATGAGGTTGTCTTCTTCAAAAAGCCAAAAGCCATTACCTTCATCTAATTTAATATTGCTAACCATATTCCCTAGTTCACCACCGATGAAATCTGAGAATAGTGATGCAGAACTATTAGACTTGGGAACGCATTGATATTCAAAAATAACATCTCCATTTTTGTCAAGTGTTTTAATATTTTCACTAGTGAGCACCATTACATAATCGGCTGATGGTGAAATTTCAAAATCTGTTAAATCACCTTCTAGTAAGGTTCCAATCGATTTATCAATGTCATGTTCGTAAACCTTTTTGAATTCCTGTGCCTTTAATGAATAAATAAAAAATAAGAGTGTGCAGAGATAAATGTATTTCATTTTCAGTGTTTTTATATTCGGTTAAAAGCCGCTTTACAATTGTGTTATGAATCAAATTTAAGAAGACACTTTACCTTCTGAAAGTGTAAATTAGCAGATAGTACCTAATGATAGATAAGTTGTAATGTTTTTTTAGTATATAAAAATTTTTCTTATTAACATTTTAATCATTTTCTAAGTCAATTTGTATAGTAAATAAAAGTTTGGAACGCCAAACTCCTTTATTTTAATTATTCGGAAATACAGTTGTTGGAAATTAGCAATTGCGTTTGAATCAATTATTAACTATTCAACAAATAGATGTTATTTTTAGTGACAGCGAAGGCATTCGAAAAAATGATTGTTCATAGAGAATTTTTATATCATTATTCGGTAGTAGGCTTGAAGAGAATGTTATCCTACAATCAGAGGAATTCATTGAATTGATCGAACGTAATATTGAGAGAATTTCAGGGGCTTCCTGATATGAGTTTTCTTACTATAGATTATAATAACAATATTATTTACTTAGATTAAGTGCTTCAAAATCATATTTTGATTCAATTATATGCTATAAGTAAAACATCAAATCAGCTTTAAAAAATAGATAAAAACAGCTAGACACGGAAATCAAACTTTTTATTTAAAATATGCTATACCCTCACCTTAAATCAATAAAAATCAGAAATATAACTGTGCGCCTTTAGCCCAAACCTGGCAAAAAATGTTTAGAAACTATACCCCACTCGAAAATTGAAAAAATCAGCCACGTGTCCATGAACCTTAACTCCAAAACCAGCAAAGAAGTGCTTAGTGAAGTTATAAGTTAAACTTTAACGCTGATAAACATCATCATTTATGCGGTAATCGTTGAAATAATAAAATCCAAATTGTTGACCGAAGGTAACTTTACCTAGCCAAAATTCATGACCTACTAAAATACCAGCTTGAAGGAAGTTGTTTTGTTTACCTTCACTTTCAATTAATTCACGCCTAGAATAATCGAGGATAATTTCTGTGCCAGCAGTCAAAGCGCTTTTCCTCCCAATCCATCTGCTATATTTGCTCGAGAAGCCAAAAACATAAAATTTGTCTTTGTCTCCTACTTGTGCATTGCTCCAACCTGAAAAATGCGATAAGCTAATACGACTTTTATCCGCTGGTGGTTCACGGTTTCCTATTTTTTCATAGCTTGGGTAAATTACTGGACTAAGGCTTTTACTTACCCCCAAACTCAAAGAAGGAAAATTAATGCCCTTGTTGGGTGTACTAGTCCCACCGTTTGAAGTATGATTATATTTAGCTAACAGCCTAAGGTTCCATGAGTCATTTATTCTGTAATTCAGCCCGGTTCCAGCCATTATGACCAGACTCAGATTAGTACTGTAGGTTTCATTCAGTGGATTTGTTAAGACATCATAGGGCTTTGTAAGGTATGTACCGCCTAAGCCTATGCGAAAGAACACGTTAACTTTTTTGGAGGTTCTAAAGTATGGCTCAGCGTAGCCAAGAACAATTACAGCCTGCCCAAGTATATCTGTATTCCCAAAATCCCAGTAGGACAATTCTACCCCTAATTTTGGAAAGCAATTACAAAATTCCCAAGCTTCTTTTTGAAGTAGTAGTTTACTCCAGTCTACACTTAAACCTACTGGATAGGCATCACCAATTTCTCTAAGAGACGATGTATGTTGCAGTACGTAGCTATAATCAAAGCTTAATCCAATGAATGTAGGATTTTTTGATATTCTGTTCTTATCTGTTTGAGACCAAGAACTAACAAATACAAATATCAAAACTACCCAAAATAACCAAACTCTTTTTACACCCATCTGAATGTGTTTAATTAATGAGATGTTGGGATTAGTATTAAATCTTCCTGAGGTTCAATAAGGTATTCAGCTCCACCTTCTTTAACAACTGCCATTTCTTCAACTGAGATGGTTTTTAATTCTCCGCCTTCAAGCTTCCAAGCATGAAATCCATCAAAAGCAAAAGTCATTCCTGCTTTCAATTCTCTTTGGCTTGCAGGTCGAACATGAGAAGACTGTGAGCCTCCTAAGTTTGGTCCAACGTCATGAGCCACATAACCTACGGGATGGCCAGTACTCCACATGACATATGCTGAACCAGCTTCCTCCATGAGAACACGTTGAGCTCTATCAACATCAACGCCTTTCACCCCAGGCTTCATTGCTGCTAACGCTGCTCTGTTGCCTGCTTTACTACTATTCCAGTAATGCATTATATCTTCAGGCGCCGTGGTTTCACCTTCATTTAAAACATAAGCAAAACGTTGAATATCACTCACCCAGCGATCATAAACTTTTATTCCAAAATCAATTTGTATGACGTCTCCGGGCATAATAATTTTATCTGTTGCATGGGAGTGCCCTCGGTCTGGTCCAGAATTAACATTTGGATTTTGATCTGCCGCCCATCCGTCTGTAACTCCATATGTTGCCATTTTTTGCTTCAAATATCTAGCAATATCGGCATCTGTGGATGTACCGGGTACAACTTGTTGGTAAGCTTCAATTTGCCAGTCTGCTGTTAGTTGGGCTGCCTTTGTTAGAATTTCAACTTCAGCTGGTAATTTGATAGATAACCATTCGTAAACCAATGGAGTAGAATTCACTAGTTTTTCAGAATCATCTCCTAGATTATTTTCGAGTGCTATACGTTGTGTATAAGATAAACCATCTGCTATAGAATTTGTAGTTGAAGAATTTATAGCAATACGATTAAAGCTTTTTTGTTTGATAAAATCTGCAGCAATTTGTATAGCAGATTCACCTCTTTTAACGCTAACTATAGTATCATGAATCTCTAAATCGTCCAGAGCTGTTGATTCTCCAGAGGGTGAAAAAACCATAGAATTAAATCCAGTATCATCGTTAAAAAACAAAAAAACTGCGGTTCCACCTGCGTTTTCTCCACCTATATGGTCAGCAATTGGGTCGTTATTATTTTCTCTACAAATCACTAACCAACAATCTACTTTAGCCGCTTTTAAGGCTTTTGGCAACAAGGTGTTAATTCGTTGTTTCCTAATTTCTGGCCAAGGATTCTCTCCCCAATATGCTTCTGGCTTTATTTTGATGGTTTCGCTTTGTTCGGTATCTCTTGAGCTTTCGCAACTGCTAAAAACAATCATCATCAATAGGAATAGTAGATAAACTCTTTTCATTTTAAATTGATTTTTAAAGAATTGAAATATAAGCAATATCAATTTATAAAATACTTAGTACATTGGTAATTGAAAAATCTATTGTGATTGAAAAGAAAAACAAAATACTTTCATTATACCTCATCAATTAGGATTAGATATAAAGTAAAGAAATAAAGGCTTAGCATTCGCAAAACTTAGCTTGATTAAAGTTAAGCTTTAAAGTAAATTCATTGGCCTCGGTAACATTGTTTATATTAAATAGGTTCATTACTTAAAACACAAAACCACGCTGACATATTTGTCAGCGTGGTTTTGTGTTTGTTGTGACCGCGAAGGGATTCGTTTTGACTTTATCAAATTTAATCAACAAAGAACCAAACATAAGATTTAAGTGCTGATATTTAATCTATTATAACAAATAAACAAGCTTATTTTAATTTTTAGCTTGCTTTAAATTTGAAATGATTTAACTTTGGGCGACACAAATGGCTACACAAAATATAAATCATTATGGCATCAATAAGTTTAAGTATTAGGAAAAACTCCTCGAGAAGTGCAAAAATAATTTTAAACATTAATTATGGTAGAAAAAAGAAATATAGACATTCTACTGGATATGCTGTCGAAAATTGTAAAAATTGGGATAGCAGAAACAAAGAAATTAAAATTGTAAAAGAAGAACCAAAGGCAGTACAAATTAATAACAAGCTTTTTGAATTGAAAGGCGTAGCACAGGAGCTTATTCGAGACTACAATTTCAGTGATGCATATATCACAAATGATATTATAAAGCGTGACTTTACAGAAGCTTTACTCAATAAAGGAAAATCTAAAAATAAAAAACCAACAAGATTTATAGCATATTTTAATTGGTTTATTGATCATTATTCTAAGCATCCAAGACCAAGTACAAACAAACCTTATAAAAAAGACACCTTACGGAGTATAAGAAACTCCAAAACAGCTATTGAAAAATTCCAAGAACATTATGGATTTTTACAATTTAAGGATATTACCCTTGATTTTCATACAGCCTTTTTAGATTATCTTACAGATTTGGAATACTCCCTGAACTACATGGGAACAATAATCAAAAACTTAAAAGTGGTCATGAATGATGCTTATGAACGAGACTTACACTCCAATCTTGACTTTAAAAAACAAGCATTTACAAAACCTTCGGAAGATGTTGAAAATATCTATCTAAATCAAGATCAAATTAAAGCTATATCCAATGTTGATTTAACCAAAATAATTGCAAACAAAGACAATATGTACTTTGGAAAAAAGGAAAAGAAACCGACTTTAGATTATCTATCCAGGTGTCGAGATTTTTTTATAATTGAGTGTCATACAGGCTTAAGAGTAGCGGACACCATAAAGCTGACAAAAAAAAATATAATTACAATTGATATTAAAAATAAACCTACTGAGGTTATTAGCCTACAGATGAATAAAACAAAACGACCAATATATATTCCTATAAAAAAAATTAAAAATATCTTAGAAAGCTATGGCAATGACTTTCCAAAAAAAGTAGTTGATTCTAAAATAAATAAATACATTAAAAAAATTGCGAAAGCAGCAGGATTGGACGAAGAAATTGAAATAAAAAGAACCATAAAGGGTGAAGAAACAGTAGAAACGTATAAAATGTACGAGAAAGTTTCAAACCACACTGGAAGAAGAAGCTTCTGCACTAACGCTTACAGAGCAGGCGTTGCTGTAATTGATATTATGACGATTTCAGGACACAAATCAGAAAAAACCTTTTTAAAATACATTAAAGCATCTACAAAAGAACGATTTGAGCGAATAGTCGATCATCCTTTTTTTCAATGATCTATTTATATTTTTGTTTATAATTGTAAAAAAAAAGCTTATGAAAATAGATCTACTAGTATCTTTTGGTGTTACAAAACAAGAAGACCCAAGTGCAAACATTGGCATGATTAATCAAATTTTAATTGAAGATGAAAAAATAGATGCAGTGTTTTCACATACAAGGGACAAAGTTTGGTTTACAAATAAAAGAATTATAACAATGGACGTCCAAGGACTGACTGGAAGTAAAAGAGAATTTAGGACTTTCCCATATTCTAAAATTTCCTCTTTTTCAATTGAAACTGCTGGGACTTTTGATGGAGACAGTGATTTCAAAATCTGGTTAAGTGGTGTCGGGGTTTTTGAAATTAAGTTTAGTAAAAGATTAAATATTAGGCAAATTGGACATTACATAAGTGGAAAAATACTATAGCACACCCTTTTAATAAGGCTTTCCTCGATAAACAAGATTTTATAGCTCCTACCCTATTTTAGAACGCTCTCCGATGCATTGAAATTCAAGATTACACGCTTTAGACCTTCACTAATGACCGCAGAAACCGTTTACACTATCGCCAAGGCATTACCAATTAAAGAGCAAATAAAGCTCTACAAAATGCTGAAAAGCCAATTTTCAATAAGCAAGATTAAACCCCAAAAACAAGCCACAAACTTTTCTGAGGAAGATGCTCTGGTTTACTTACTGAAAAAATTTAAAATTAGGGAAACGATCAGAAACGAAAGATAAATTTTTTACGTTTTTATCGTTTTTAAAAGTAATTTGCGAAGAGAAATTTAAAATTTATTCGATGTAATTGTTGGATTTGTAATTATCTAAGGTATTTTTATGGCTAGGAACAGAAACATACAAAAAATAAAAATCATGACATTAAAAGATTTAGGCGAAAAATTAAATGAAATGTACAGCACTGCACCAAATGGAGATTCAGTTGCTATGATTCACCTTTTTGGGATTAAGTATGCTAATAAAATATTAGGAAATCGATATTCTAAGAAAGATATTGCTAATGCTGCTGGCATTCCAGAATCATATGGAACCGAAATAAGTAAAGGAGTAAAACGTGCAAAGTATGTAAGAGAGAAATAAAATTAAACCCCAAAAACAAGCCACAAACTTTTCTGAGGAAGATGCTCTGGTTTACTTACTGAAAAAATTTAAAATTAGGGAAACGATCAGAAACGAAAGATAAATTTTTTTCGTTTTTTTTCGTTTTTTTCGTTTCATAATTAGAAAAAAGGCTAATTACAAAGCGTAATAAGTCGTTTCGCTACGTTTCTTAAACACAGCTCTTTTTATCTTTACTTTGTGGCATTGACGATTCATTCTACATAACAAAACAGATTAAAAACCAACCATATGTTTTGGATAAATTATTAATTCGTAGGCTTTCATTTTTTTTAATGACTAAAACTCAATTTCACTACCCATTTTTTCAACAAAAATCTTAGCTAAAGAATATGGAAATACATCCATAAAATTATAGGGTTCAATGTTTTTTAAATTGTCTTTTTGGGTTTTTAAATCTGACGTAGTTAAATAAGATATGTCCGACTTATTATAACTCATGCCCTTTTTAATACGTGTCTTGATTTTAGCTAAATTTACTTGTTTTTCTCCAGAAATTGAAATGCCAACTAAAGTTTCAAATATTTCTTTGTAATCTTTAAAATATATTTTTTTCTTACCATCATATTTATCCTTAAAAAAGTGCTTTAGCCACTTGTTTAGAGTTCGTTTGTTGACATCAAATTCTTCTGCTATTTTTTCTTTTGACGTATAGAGGTATTTTTTTTGAATTTCTTCTATATAGTTGTCCTTATCTAAGCCTAATTTAGATATAGCATTAGACTTTATGCTTTGTGAAATATCAGATGGTAATTCACTTATCAAATTTATAGATTCTATAAATGTGTCATTTTTAGCATGAGCTTCTGCAAATTCTGCTATGATATTGAAAGTATCTTTCAAATTATTTGAATTCTGTAAGCTCTTAAATAGGTCAGCTAAACTGTCAAAACAGACTTCCTTAAAGATTAATGCCAGTAGATCTTCGGCAGAATCTGATTGTTTTTTAAATTCCTCAATTCTATTTTCAGCTTTTTCATTACCACCCATAAGGTGTATTGTAATATTTTCTAAGGAGGCCATATCTTGCTCATTTACTCCTGAGCTGACTAATTTGTCAAAAAGTTCTTTCATATTAAAAAAGGCTATTTACAAAAATAGCAAATAGCCATAATTTTTTCACATTTACACTAAATCGAATTAATCACCTTGGTATTTATCATTGTTTGGATTTAGCTGATCCGCATGATTATCCAAA
>Ga0307971_1000350_pt1 | contig 25194 bp, 24 predicted proteins | sample OrgLakmetagen714_FD_201820 | JGI IMG/M metagenome (GOLD analysis project Ga0307971, IMG submission 201820) | Saline water microbial communities from Organic Lake, Antarctica - #714 | ecosystem: Environmental > Aquatic > Non-marine Saline and Alkaline > Saline | place: Antarctica: Organic Lake... | reverse complement strand
CTATTCGAAAAAGTATCCTCTGGTGAATTTAGAAAAGACCTTTTCTTTAGAATAAGTGGAATCAATATAGAGATACCTGCACTTCGCTCACGCAAAAGTGATATTCCGTTACTAGTTAAATTCTTTCAAAAGAAGTCAGAAAGAAGAATTGTGTTAAAGGAATGCGCCAAAGCTTACCTTCAAACACTAGACTGGGAAGGTAATATCAGAGAGCTTAAAAAGACGCTTGAAGTACTCTCAACTCAACAGTCTGGAGTTGTTAAAGCGGAAGATATTATGGCCTTACAAAGAAAACCTGCTGTTGATGAAAGAGCATGGATAAGTAATTCTCATAGATCATACCTTGAAGAAAATGGACTCAAAGGATTCATTAAAAGAATTGAAAAAGAGATCATCAAAGAAGTCCTAGAAAAGCATAGTGGTAAAGTTACTCACGCTATAAAAGATTTAAAGATATCTTCATCCGCTTTCTATAGAATATTTGAAGACCTCAAAGCATAGTTGGCACAACTCTTGCTCTCTTTATTGTAAAGGAGAGCAAGATGAATCAATTACAAACAAAATTAATTACGACCTACAAAGAAAAGTTTCCAAAAGACACCTACAAAGAAATTTCAAAAAAAACAAACATTCAGCAGACAAGAGTTTTTAGAATTTTCAACGGAGCTGAGATGAAGTTATCCGAGTATGAAGCAATCGAAGATATAACTAAAGACGCGAAACCATCTCTATTTGATCTACGAAAAGTCATGAGACTTTGTGAGAAGACTTTTTCATTCGATGAAATCAGTGAACTTCTTGAAGAGATTAACTATAAACTAGAGATTAAAGGAGCGTTACTATGATTTCAGCAATCGAGAGATACCTTTTAGAATCAATACTAAAGAACAATAATACTCACACTCTTATTCATCTAGACACATGCCTAGAACCAATGATTCTCAGACGCACAATAGATAGTCTTATTGAAAGAGAACTTGTTCAAATTCAAAATTCATTGATCATGATTAAATCAGAAAAATTAAAAACAATGGTTGAGAGATCTCAAGAACAAAGATCCCTAGAATTTAATCAAATTATTAAATCGAGTATCAAAAATTCATTAGTAAGAAATAAAAATGATGAATTTAATTTTGATAAAGTTTCTTTAAATGAAAAGGATCACACAATATTTAAAGGGATGCTTAAGAATCTGGAAGATTTCTTAAAGGGTATCCCCAAAAATAAGGGTAAGACTTCAAATGAAATTCTCGTTTACTGGGGCACCAAGAAATATAGAAATATAATTGAGGATCTCTATAATTTAGACAATACCAATTTCATCACCTAATTTAATATAGGTCTCCATTCCATTTAAGGTATTCTCAATCATATCTTTGGATGGGGCCCATCTTCCTTTTTCACCTAAGATGATTACAGTCGATCCACCAAAAAGAAAGTACCCCTTCTCTTGTCCTCGGCGAAATGATTTTGATTCATCGTGGGATTGAATGATTTTTCCAACCATCGCCGCACCAACTTCAATATAGGCAATTTTTCCAAAATTTATTGTATCTAGAATTGCAACTCGTCTCTCGTTTTCTATAAAAATATCAGGCTTATTTTTTAAGGCCACTGGGTTAACAGAGTGAAATTCACCGTGAATAGGATATGCATCAATTGTCTTTCCACTGTCAGGGTAATGATAGCGGTGGTAGTCAACTGGACAAAGTCTAGCAATCACAAGTGGCCCTCCGATAAATGGAGCGGCTTTATCTATATCCCCTAGGAGAGCGTCTGCTTTAAGATATTTACCTTTTACTGGTACTGCAACATTTTCATCGATTGCTTCATAACCAAAATATCTCGCTTCACAAGGAGCAGGCATTTGCAGAGGGTCTTGTATAAATTTTCTCTTACCACTTTTGAATTCACGAATAAAAAATTCATTAAAGCTCTTATAAGAAAGATTCTGATTATCAACTTCAACAGATCCTTTTTTATATTCAGACATATCGATGTTAAAATTTTCTACAAACTTTGGAACTTTAACTTGAGTCAACATTGAACTTTGAATCGTTCCATAAATTTTGCTCAGTATTTTACTTGCAAAGATGGGAGCAAGCATTCGTCCAGAGTTTGATTCGTACAGCAGCTTCACAAAGTAGTCACCGTAAACCTTTTCAGTCTCAACTTTATTTGTTGAGCGGTTAAAGTATTGAATTTCCTTAGACTTTGCTGAGTTCGTCACAATTTGTTACCTTTTCTATGTGGATTTTTTCATCAATTCAACTTAATATTACCTATATTTCGGACAATAGCAAAGGAGTGAAGTTGAAAAAGACTCTTCTTATACTTACGTTTATCTTTTCATTTAGTTTAATAGCAGATGACTCAGTTACTAAAACAAGCAACCTTCTCGATAGTGAAAAACGAACTATTAATATTTATCATAATACTGTTCCCTCGGTTGTTAACGTGTCAAATATTCGCGTCGCAGATAGTTTTTTCTATGGAAAAGTAGAAGTCCCTCAAGGTGCTGGAACTGGTTTTGTGTGGGATACCAGTGGCCACATCGTTACTAATTATCATGTGGTCCAAGGTGGAACAAACTTTGTGGTTACTTTTCATAATGATAAAAAACAATACAAAGCCGAAGTCGTTGGAGTTGCTCCAACAAAAGATATAGCCGTCTTAAAACTAGTCAACAGCCCTGGAGTTCTTAAGCCCGTTGTGCAGGGGAATTCAAAAGATCTGCTTGTTGGTCAAATGGCCCTCGCAATTGGAAATCCCTTTGGTCTTGATCATTCAATTTCAAAAGGAATCATCTCGGCTCTCGGTAGAAAAATTGATGGTATCGGCGGTGTAAAAATTCACGATATGATTCAAACCGATGCGGCTATTAATCAAGGAAACTCCGGCGGTCCACTTATAAATTCTTCGGGTGAACTTATTGGGATGAACACCATGATTTTTTCTACTTCTGGCTCGAGCTCAGGCCTTGGGTTTGCGGTTCCGATTGATACAATAAAGAGAATTACTCCACAATTGATTAAGCATAAAAGAGTTATTAGACCAGGTCTTGGAATCGGTGTACTAGAAGATGAGATCCGAAGCCGTTACATGAAAAGAGAAGGAGCAGCAATCTCATTTGTTGATCCCGATGGTGCAGCAGCGAAAGCAGGACTTCGCGGAATGATGAAAGACAGATATGGAAGAATCTTTATCGGAGACGTCATTACTAAAGTCGCTGACAAAAAAATCATATCAAAAGACGATATTTTTCATGAACTTGAAAAGTTTAAAATTGGAGATAAGATCGAAATTGTCTACTACAGAGAAGGAAAGAAGAAGAAAACGACTATTAAGCTTCAACAATTATAACAAGGGGCGAAATGCTCCTTCCCTCTTATGCTATTATAATTTTCAAATGGTACAACTAGAAGAGCATCTCAAAGTTTTTTTTCAAACTCTTATCCAATCTCCTATTGATAATTGGAGCCCGTTTGAATTTATTCTAACAAGAAAAGAAATTAAAAAGGGTGATCACTTTTTTCAACATTTTGATAATACCAATGAAGTGGCCATCGTATCTAAAGGCTTATTTCGAATTTATCTAATCGATGCTGAAGGTGAAGAAAAAACATTTTCATTTATTCCTGAACGCGGATTAATACTAGATTTCTTCTTATCTTCTGATAAGTCACCATCAATGGTATCCGTTCAAGCACTTGAAGATAGTATTATCTACACGACAAAATATCCAAATTTTTTAAAGCTGATGAATGAGAATCCTATTTGGAATGAAGTATACCGAGAGGTTCTTGTAAGAACTTATATGAGAAAATCTAAAAGAGAAATTGAGTTTGTTCTCTATAATGCAAAACAGAGACTTGATCAGTGTTTAAAAAGTAGCTATATCGACTTTAATAGAATCCCTAAGACTTATCTTGCATCTTATCTTGGGATTGCACCACCATCTCTTTCTCGACTACTAAGAGACAGGAAATGATATGAGCAAAGATTTTAAAAGTTTCAGTGAGTTTTATCCATTTTATTTAACTGAACACGTTAATAAAAAAAATAGAGTTTTGCATTTTATTGGGACATCAATACTTATTTTAATTTTCATTTATGCACTAATTTCAGGACAGTATAAACTGCTTTGGCTTTGTCCTCTAATTGGTTATGGTTTTGCTTGGGCAGGACATATGATTTTTGAAAAAAATCGTCCTGCTACGTTTAAGAATCCTTTTTACAGTCTTGCCTCAGATTTTGTTATGTGGTGGCAACTACTTACAAGAAAAATCTACTTCTAATTAACATTGTATGGATCCATTGCATCTCTGACACCTTCTCCCACAAGTGAGAACATCGTAAGAGTACTGAAAAGTGCAAGTGAAGGATATAAAGCTAACCACCAACCAATTGTAAAGTTACTCTGGGCCTGTGCTAATAGCTCCCCCCAACTAGGTGTCGGAGGTGTTAATCCAAACCCAAGATAGTCTAAACTTGCAAGAGCTGTAATGTTTCCAGCAATTACAAATGGAGAGAAAGTTATAATTGGTCCTAGAGAATTTGGAAGAATATGCTTAAAGAAAATTCTGAAATGTCCTGCACCTAAACTTCTTGCAGCTTCAACATATTCCCTTTTTCTATTTTTTAGAAACTCACCACGCATGTAATAGCTAATAGGAATCCATCCAAATAAGCTTGTAATAAAAATAAGTAAAATCATCGAAGGTTGGAACACTGAAATAATAATAATTAAAAGCAATAGTTGAGGAACAGTACTCAAAATCTCAGTAAATCTTTGTCCGTAAAGATCAATTCTTCCACCACTATAACCTTGAAATCCTCCAAGAATAACACCAACAAAGAAAGTAATCAGCCATACTGCAATCGAATAAATAATACTGTATCTAAGTCCATAGAGAAGTCTAGTTAAGACGTCTCGACCTCTATCATCAGTTCCCATAAGATTATCACTTGATGGAGGGGAAGGGTAACTATCGACCTTTCTATTAGATTCATATGGATCCCATTTAATAATAGGCCAAATAATAATATCATTTTGTTGAAGTTTCATTTTTTTATAATCAACAACAATTGAATCTTTTAGTTCAAATTCATCTACTTGATAGTCAAAGAAAACTGGAAAATACATGTTTCCATTATGCTTTAAAAAGATAGGTTTAGAATTAGCCCAAAATTCAGCAGTAAAACTAAAAAAGCAAGCAATGAGAATACACCATATCGATATAATCGCTGGCTTTCTTCGTTTAAAAGCTTTCCACTTTCTTTGAGATTCATCAGTTTTTAATATTTTTATTTTCATGAGAAATCTATCCTTGGATCAACAAGCACGTAGGCGATATCAGATATTATATTTCCAACAAGCATAAGTAGACTTTGAATAAATACAAGTCCCATTAGAACATTGTAGTCCCTTGAAAGAAGTGAATTAAATCCTAGAAGCCCCATTCCATCGAGTTGAAAAATCTTCTCCAATAAAAGTGAGCCCGCAAAGAACACAGCGAGAAAACTTCCAAGTCCTGTTACGATTGGTATTAGCGCATTTCTAAGAGCATGCTTGAGATAGACAACTTTCTCACTTAATCCTTTAGCTCTAGCAGTACGAATATAGTCTTTTCGAATCTCTTCAATTAATGAGTTCTTCATTAAGATGGTAAGAGTTGTAAATGATCCAATCGTGTAACAAATTGTTGGTAAAACAAAGTGATAAATTCTATCCATCACTCTTTCCCAAAAACTCATCTCATCATAAAAGTCGGAATAGAGTCCTCCGATGGGAAAGAAATCATAAAAACTTCCACCTGCGAAGAACACGATGAGAAAAATTGCGAGCATGAAGCCCGGAATAGAATATGCTAGAAACAACATAAAACTGGATATCTGATCAAAAGGTGTTCCGTCTTTAATTGCTTTATAAATACCCAGAGGTATTGAAATAATATAAGCCAGAATTAAGGAGACGATACCAAACTGCAAAGACACTGGAAGCTTTGAAGCAATAACTTCTGTCACTTCTTCTTCGTAAGTATAAGACTCTCCAAAATCAAGCGTTGATAGATTTTTAAGCCATATCCAGTAACGAATATGAACAGGTTTATCGAAACCATATTGTTTGTTAAGTGCCTCAAGAACTTCTTTAGAGACTGCCGCTTGACCTTTAGAGCTTGTCTCACCACTTGCTCCACCACCTTCAGATCCACCAAAGCGTAACTGCTGAAGCTTTTGTTCAACAGGAGATCCAGGTGCCAGATTAATAATTCCAAAAACAACAAAAGTAATCCCAAAAAGTGTTGGGATTAATATCATTAGTCGTTTTAAAAGATACTTACCCATTATAATTCCTTTTCAATTTTAGATTCATTTTTAAATGACCAATATTGAGATCCAATAGTGTAGTTGAAAGTCTCTTTTGGTCTTTTGATTCTATCAGTGTAACCATAAAATATTGATTCACCATAGCTGAAGAAAAGATAAGGAACATCATCTATGATCTCCTGCTCAACTTGTTGTAGGATTTTAATTCTTTTATCTCTATCAAATACAAATTGAGCTTCATCGGTGAGTTTATCAACTTTTGGATTTGAGTAACTAATAAAGTTTGAACCATTTTCAATGGATTCAGTGTGCCAAATTTGTTTAGGATCCCAGTCAACAACTGCAGACCAACAAAGACGACACATCTCAAAATTTTTCTCTACAGTTACTAATTTAAGAAATGAATTCCATTCGATTTGCTTAATATTTATTTCAACTCCGGCCCGCCTTGCATCTTCTTTAAAAACAGTAAGATATTTAATATAAGTGGAACCTGGTTCTAAAATAGTAAGGCTTAACCGTTTGCCGTTCTTATCCAAAAATCCATCTTTGTCCGAGTCACTCCAACCCGCTTTTCTCAGCAGTCTCAATGCCTCTTTCGGATCGTATTCTACTGCTTTCAATCCTTTTGTAGCATAAGGAGAATCTGGATAGATTGGGCCAATTGCTGGGACAGCTCTTCCATGATCAAATTTTTCAATCATGAGTTTTCTATTAAGGAGATGAAAAAGTCCTTTTCTTACATTTTTATCTTTAAGAATAGGGTTCTTAAAATTCATACCAATAAAGCAATATGATTTAGGAGATTTATTTTTCGTCTCTACTTTATGAACAGTCTTCCCCCACTCTTTTCCAACAGCTTTTTTTAAGTATGTATCAGGACTCATCCCTAAAATATCTAATTTACCTTGTTTGAGCATCTCTAATGAGACAGTGGGTTCTCCAATAAATCTCATGACTACTTTTGGAAATTTTGCTCTATTTGAATAAGGATCAACATTAAAGCCCCACCATTTATTATTTCTAACTAATAGGATTCTATTTCCTCTATGCCATTTATCTAATTTGTAAGGTCCAGTTGCTACAAGATTTTTATTAAAGAAACTTCTTTTTTCGTCTCTTTCATAGAATTTCTTTGAAAGTATATTTAAGTTACTCGCTACCTTTTCAAAGTTTGAGTACTGTTCATTTTTTGCTTTTACTTCTACTTTATATTTTCCTACAGCTTTAACAGATTCAATTGTTTCAAAGTAATATTGTTTTTCTGCATTTCTCCATTTCTCAACATCAAAAGTCGTTTTAAAAGAAAACTCAACATCTTCAGCTGTCATCTCGCTTCCGTCATGAAATAAGACTCCCTCACGAAGCCAAAAAGTAAATGTTTTATTGTCTTTACCAATTTCCCACTTAGTCGCAAGTTTTGGAATCCATTCATAAGTATCATCGTCTCTCTCGAGGAGACTCTCCACAGTATATGCATGAAATGAGGCTGCAGCTCCATCAGTTGTACGAATAGGGTTCATTGAACTGGGTTCAGAATTTATATTCATATAAAAAGCAGAGTTACTCTTTGGTCTTTGCTTACATGAAAATACAAATATCGTTATGAGAAACATCCATCCTAGAGTTCGCATAAAATTCCTTTTTTATTTTTTAAAATAAAGTTTTGGATCCAGTGACCATCGATCTTCAGTTAAGTTTTGATCGTGCACACGGTATTGTTGAAGTTTGTGCTCTAATTCATTCATTCTCGATTGAGTATGTTTGTAGCGCATATAACTTTTTGTTTTATCTTCTTCTAAATTTGATAATTCTTTTTGCCATTCCAGTTCAAGTTTTTGTCTTAGAACTTCATATCTTTTATTAACGGCATCCATTTTTTCTACAAAACCACTTACTTCTTTTTCAAATCGACTCATTCTCGCAGTGAGAGCAAGATGTTTTTTCTTTAAGATACTAACGAGATCTTTGGCCACTTCTAATCCATTTTCAAGATCGGGAGAATATAAGTGGAGATAGCTTCCGACTGATGCGAAAACACTATTTATACAAAGTTCATATTGGGGAACTCGAAGAAGAATATATTCACTCGTTTTACCCTCAACGTAGGCCATGCATCTTTTATCTGGATATGTTTCATTCCAAAATTCAACTCTATCTTTTTTTCTAAGGAATTTAGAATTCTCAAATGTGATTTTAAGTCTTATGAGTTTTGCGATATTATTTATGCGAGAAATTCGTCCTGAGAAAATAACAGTGTCTTCACTTTTGTTGTATTCAACAGCAAAGCTTGGACAAGAAATGAAAAGGGCCAGAATTATCAAACGCATGATTTAATTATGCCATAGATCTCAGAGATTCCAAGGAGTTAAATAAGTACTTGATTAGTTTGGTTGATAGAAAGCTGAATTCTTCTCATTCTCTCTAACTTCAACTTTTGTAACCCATGCTCTATTGTTGGTGAGCTTTGAGATGACTTCATTCACATTATCGTAAACAAATTTAGCTGTCCCTTCCATTCCCGCATTAGGGAGCACTCTAAGCTGAATAACACCTGCCTCATCGAGTTTTTGAAAATCAGGAAGATAAGGATCATCTTGTGCGACTAAAAACGTGTGATCAAACATCTCAGCAAGCCACGCCTTAACTTCTTTTAAACCACCAAAGTCGACAACCCACTGCTCTTTAGTCAATTCGTTACAAGCAAACTCAAAATAGAACTCACGGCTGTAACCATGAACAAATTTACAATGAGACTCTGCCTGCCACTGTCTGTGAGTACACGGATAACCTATAAAACGTTTTGTAGAAGTATATTGTGCCATTTACTTGGATCCTTTAGTTCTGGGTTTCATAAGAACAACACTTGCACGGTACTTTCTCTCGTGAAGAGGTTCTTCGTATTTTAAAAGAGTGAAGTTACTAAACATCGACAACAACTCTTGGTCTTTTAAATAGTACTCAACAGGGTCTTTGCGATGTTCTTTTTTAGTTCTTTCTTTAATTGTATGAGCTTCATAAATGAGTATGCCACCGGGCTTTAGCCAGCTTTTAATTTTAGGAACAAGTTTTCTATCAACGTAGTAAAAGCAGATGATGGCATCAAACGAGTTTGGAGCAATTTTATATTTCTCTAACGATGCAACGACACCTTTGATCTTTACACCAAATTCTCGCGCCAGATGATTTGCCTTTTTGATAGCGACTGAGCTTATATCTATGCCCGTAACCTTATGACCTTTACCAGCGAGAAAAACTGCATTTCGTCCCTCGCCCATTCCCATATCAAGAATGACACTTCCGGGTCTTAAGTAATCAAAGTTTTCTGCAAGGAATTTAGCTGGAGACTTTCCATAGATAAATGAAGACCTAGAGTACTTTTGATCCCACTCGGACTTAGTATCGTACTTTGCTTTTCTTTCACCAGAGAGCTTATTAAGTCTAGAGTTAGAAAAGGGCTCTTTAGCGTAAGCGATTGTTGAAAAAATTATAAGAAAAAGTATTTTCATCATTAGTATCTACACGTTTGGAGTTGAAAACTTAAGATAAATCTTGCTGACCTGAAGTGTCATTATCATCTTCAAAGTCTTCATCGATATACTCTTCGTCTTGGATATACTCCGACTCTGCTGCTACCAGAGCATCTTCACCTTCGAGCTTAAAGAAATCATTATCTTTATCATCAGGTGCAGGCTCAATCTCATTGGCGAAATCGACAGAAAAAGTTTCTTCACCCGTAAGGTCAGCATCAACAAATAGGGCCAGTGTTTCATACTGTCCCCTTAGACGATTACAGTACCTTTGTACTTCGTCCTGAATCATATTAGGCATATCTTGGGTGTGTTTTAAGTACCAATAAATTTCATCTACAAGAGTATAGAAACTATTGAGTGACTCAATCACTTCAACCGAGCAGTGAGAGAGATCTTTTATTGATGCATTTTTATATCTATTATCGAAAATATCTTTAAAGACAGCACGGTTTCTTTTGAGTGAGAAAGCTTCAATATAGTCGAACTGCCTTACACTTACTCTTTGGTAGAGATTATAAGCATCTAACTTAAATAAAAGGTTGTACCGAACTTCTAGATCACTTCTTTTGCTTTTCATTTTTGGCCTATTATCTAATCGTTTTCCCAAGTCCAACTGATGATCCAGGCCACCTGTGGTCTTGTGATGAAGACTTATCTACTTCACTTGCGATTATACCACATATGGACTTCAGACTCTGCGGCAGAGGGAAAAAATGATACATTCCCGTTTTACCATATTTATAATTCTGATTTATAAAGGAGAAACTCGAAGTCATGAATAATGACATTCGTCTTGAACGCATAAGCATTCCAAACATCTTCTCAACTCTTTTAGTATAGTACTGGGCATCATCGAAGTTTCTTACACCTGTGAAGACATTAAACTTTCCCTCACCTTTAGTGATAGATATAAGTTCAGAGATTGATATAGGAATAAGCGTAAGACCCATGGCCTTAAACTCACTATCTAAATCAAAATAATATTCTGGAAGATTTCTTGATAACTTCAAATAAAAAATCCAGTCTGACTTTTCTTCTTTCATACTTACGTAATCGGATAAAAGTCGGACTGGATTTAAAAACAATCGCAAAATTGTGCCTATTGGAAAATTTTTCCCAATTTTAGGACTAAACAAAACAAACAAAACGGTAACAAAAGGAGTCCATCCGTGGACTGTGTATCGCCCTATTTCCTTGGGCTAGACAACTTAATAGTTGCACGACGCGTGCCAACTTAAATAATCTTAATACATTAATAATTTCAGTAAATTAGAATGATGTCAAACTGTCTCTGGGGTCAATTTAGAGGTCAAAATCGGACTGGACTTGGTGCACAATAGCTATTGCCAATCTAGTGCCTTGTAATAATAAACGGAGACACCAAAGAGGGCCAATGAGGGAACAATCATAGCGAAGTAAACGGGAAACACTCCATCTCTTGCCACACTCACCATTGAGAAGAATATTACATAATAAGAAATCAAAATAAGAATACCTTTACCACTTGAGTTCTTTCCTCTGGATCGATTGGGTTTAATCCCTAGACCGAAGCCCAAGAATGTTAGAAGTAAAGCTAGGACAGGTGTATTGAAACGATTCCAATATTCATAAGTGGCATTAAAGTAATCTTTATTCTTAACCCCTCTACTTTTAGCGGCTTCTTCTCCGCCTTCAATATATTTGGCCAACTCTTTTCTGTTCATCATAATCTCTTTGGTAGAGGGATTATAAGAGAATTTTTGCTCGGAGATGGGAAAGGTATATTTTTCAAAAAGAATCTTTTCAATATTTAACTGATCGGGTCCTGTATCTATTATATTTCCGTTTTGAAGCAGAAGATTAAATGTCTCAAGTCCAGTTTCTTCATTTTTCTCGTAAAGAATCTGACCAGATTTTGCTTGAATGATTTTTTCTTTTGAAGTTTTTGGATCAAAAATGTGTAGATATACATTATCAAGCTCTTTAGTTACTTCATTAACTTTTTCTGAGAACAAAGTGACATTGGGAATACGGGTAAAAAACTGTCCGGTTTTAATTCCCTCAATAAGACTAGTAGAGCTTATGATTTTAATTTTCTTTCTTACATTTCTATGGGCGTTGGGTACGAGGTCTTGGTTAAGAAAAAATAAATTTAATGCCATCACAGACCCAATTAAGAGAAAAGGTGTGAGGATTTTTATTTTTTGAAGTCCAAAAGAACGCAAAGCAATATATTCTGAATCCCCTGATAGCTTATTGAGGCAATAGATTGTCGAGAAAAAGATGGATAGTGGTACGGCCATAGGGATTAGAGTGACGGCAACATCTCCCATCATTCCAGCAATAAAACCAAACGTGATATCTTTAGAGGACATTAATTGTAAAATTCTGAATAGCTCAAAAGTCATCAAGAAGGTGACAAAGAACACAGTGCTCACCATAAATGGCAACACGAAGTTTGAGGCTAAATAGAGACTATATATGCTGGGCATAAAGATAGATTACAAGATATGTGCTAGCTTTGAAATGGAATTTTAATATTTTTATATAATAGACTATGAAATAGACAGATAAATAACTAATCAATAACAAGGAGAACATATGAAAGTTCATGTAGATTTTAATTCAGAGCATCTAGATAATGCATCACTTAAAGTATTTGGTGCTTATGAGAAAGTAAAAGATGATGAGAAACAACTCGTTTTATCTTGGTCGGACAAAGATCTGGTAAAAGAGTTTCACGTAATTACTGATAGTGAAGAATTCACAGGGAGTGCAGGATCACACTTCTTTTTCACAAACAGCTATGGACAGTCAGTAATGGTTGTTGGCCTTGGTGATAAAACAAAAGCTAAATCAGAAGAACTAAGAAAAGCGATCGCAAATGCTTACAAGTCTTTCTCACCTAAAAAGTATAAGTCAGTTGCAATTGATGTCACTTCGTTTAACTGTTTAAATAAAATCACTGAAGCGACTGTAATTATCAACGAAGCGATTAAACTTACTTCATATAATTTTGATAAATATAAAACAGAGAAAGTGACAACAACATTTTCAGAAGTATGTTTATTCGTAAATGATAATAAAGTAAAAAAAGCAGTTGAAAAAGCAATCGTTGAAAATGATAACATCACTGATTCAATGAATTACGCTAGAGATCTTGGGAGTGAAGCTCCTAACGTTCTTCACTCGGAAGAGTATGCGAAAAGAATTGAAAAAGATGTTAAAGATAATCTTAAAGGTGTGAAAACAAAGATTTTAGGAAAACCAGAACTTAAAAAAGAAGGAATGGGAATGTTCCTTTCGGTTAACTCAGGAAGTGCACACCAACCAAGACTTGTTCACTTAACTTACACGCCTAAAAAATCAACCAAGAATACAAAACACATTGCTCTTGTTGGAAAAGGTTTAACTTTTGATACAGGTGGATACTCACTGAAGCCAGGTGCTTCAATGGTAAACATGAAATATGATATGTGTGGATCAGCTACTGTTTACGGTGCTTTTAGAGCAGCTGTTCTCAATAACTCTCCATATAAAATCACTTGTGTTTTAGGAATGACTGATAATGCAGTCAACGAGCATGCAACAGTACCAGATGCTATTGTTACAGCGAGAAATGGAAAAACAGTTGAAATTTTAAATACAGATGCTGAAGGAAGATTAGTCCTTGGTGACTGCCTAAGTTACGTAAGTGATCTTAAGCCAGATCTACTAATCAATGCTGCTACTCTTACAGGTGCATGTCTAGTTGCTCTTGGAACTCAAGTTTGTGCAGTTCTTGGAACAGACAAAGCATGTAAAGTTGTTACTGACTCTGCTAAAAAATCAGATGAGTACGCATGGCAACTTCCTATCATCAATGAGTGGCGAGAATCAATGAAGTCTAAATTTGCAGATCTTCAAAATATTAGCCAAGGAAAATTTGCAGGAACTGCAACAGCGGCAGCCTTTTTAGAGAACTTCATTACTGAAGGAATTGAATGGGCACACCTTGATGTTGCAGGAGTTGCAAGTGATCAATCTCACCTTCCTTACTGTCCAGCGAAAGGTGGATCAGGAATGATGATTAGAACAATTACAAATATTTTAACAAAGTAGATGCAGCAGAAAAACTTTAAAATAGTTTTATATACGCCCGAGATTCCTGGTAACACAGGAAGCATCGGGCGTACTTGCGTCGCCTTGGGGTTGGAGTTAATTCTCATTAAACCCTATGGTTTTGATATCGATGAAAAAGCCGTCAGACGTGCGGGTCTTGATTATTGGAAGCATGTAAAAATTAAAGAGTTCGATTCATGGCAAGACTTCATAGATTCTGAAAAGCCAATTCGTGAGAAATTAATTTTTCTAGAAAACAATGTAAATCAAAGTCATTATGAAGCTAATTACGCCGAAGATTGTTACTTGGTTTTTGGATCAGAAACTAAAGGCCTACCAAAGAGCTTCTACACTGATTATGAAGATCGCATGTATCACTTACCAATGTTTTCAGACCACATCAGATCTTTAAATCTATCCAACACAGCCACAGCTGTGGCCTTCGAAGCACTGAGACAAATAAATCACTCTTGATCTTTGAGCTTTTCGTGTTGTTTGTAATATTTTTCCAGTGTTTTAGAGATCGCTTCTTTTCGATCTTCTAATATTCTCTCTTTTTGACTTTGAAGTTTTTCTGCGAGTTCAAGAATTAATGTATTTGCCATCTCTTCTGGTTTTTTAGATACCTTTAACACTTTAAATACTGTTTCTAGAATTTGTCTTGCAGTGAAGGGCTTCACGATAATGTGACGAACTCCACCTTTGATAAGTTGAATTGTAACTTCTTTACTGACAAAACCAGAGACTACAATATATTTAATCTTATTATACTTGGGATGTTTTTTTGTGTACTCAACTAGGTTAGTTCCACCTACCTTTCCCATATTGAGGTCAGAGATAATCAGATCGAATTCTTGATTTGCAAGCTTTTGAGTTGCTTGAAGTACATTCTCAGCTATAACAATCTTGTTAAAACCGCTGTAGAGATTTAAGTACTGATGAATGATTTTGGTGATCTTCACTTCATCATCGACAATAAGAACATTAAACTTTTTTGAGCTAGTCATCTATTACTATCCCCTTAATAAAGTCAAATGACTCTAGTGATGTACCCTTTAAAGAGAAATTACTTACATCAATCTCAAGTTTTTCTTCAAAATGGTAAATAAAGTCTACAGCAAAAAAATCTACTAAATCTTCTACTTTTTCTAAATGATTAGAACATATAATTACAAGATCTTCGTTTTCTAAACTTTTATAAACAGAGTTTACTAAAGAGAGGTTTGTACCGACAATCAAAACTTTTGGATCTTCAATGTCTTTTTCGCCACTCAAGTAGCTATTAGAATTGGTATAAGTAGCAAATTCAACTATGGGAAGTGAGCAAATAAATTTTGCACCAATCTTACTACTTACCAGTTCAACTGTCCCTTGCATTGATTCCATAATCTTTCTAGAGATTGCTAAACCCAGTCCAGTACCTTGATCAAGTTCCTTGCTAGTAAAGAACATATCAAATATTTTATCTTCAGAGTCTTTGTTTACCCCTGGTCCATTATCGTGAAATTCGATCGCAGCACTTTGATCCTCTTCATCTAATCTCAAAGTAATATTGATTGTAGCGACCTCACCCCTAGTACATGCCTGTATAGAGTTTTTGAGAAGATTGATAAAGACTTGTTGGATTTTTAACCCGTTTCCGAAAGTCCAAATATCTTTATCTGCAGTAATAATAATATTAGTACTCTTTATTCCTAAGTCTTCAATAAAAGTTTTGCTGTCATTTAGCACTTCAATAAGTGACACTAATTCACGTTCGTCGTCCTCACTTTTTACAAATGACTGCATATTAGCAATTATCTTATTAATTCGAGATACACCACTAGTGACTTCTTTGACATTTTCGGCGAGATCATCAAGATCTAAGGTAATTAGATTTTCTTCAATTTTTGAGATTCTATTATTAATAATAGTTAGTGGGTTACTTATTTCGTGTCCCACTCCCGCGATGAGTTCTCCGATAGCAGCGAGTTTATCCGTTTTAACAATTTGATGGTGAGTTTGTCTTAATTCATTGACTTGATCTTTATATTTTTCATGAAGTTGTTTTTCAATGGAGAGATCATGTATAGCTATTATTACACTTTTACCCGTTGGTATAAACTTAAGTATGACAGTTTGCACCTTATTATCATCATTTGATACGAGCGTAATTTCTGTTGAAACTATGGGTGAGTTTTCTTTGAGTGCTCGATTCAAAGAATCCATTACAAGTTGTTTTTCGACTTTGAAAAGGTCATAAATATAGTCTATTGCTTTGAGCTTTCTAGGTGGAAGACTAAAATAGCTTGAACAGAAATGGTTAGAATATAAAACCTTCGCGTTTTCATCCACCACAAAAATTGGATTTTGAAGGTGATCTAATAGTGAGTAGTCCATGTTTTCCTACAATCCTTTTAAAAAGTTGAAGTACTGAGCTTCTATGTCATCAAACTCTAATTCAACACCTTCATTATTTTTCTTAACAGGGGCTTTACCATTGATAACTTCTTCAGGATTAATTAGAATCTTGATTTCACTATCATTACCTTCATCGAAGTAAGGTGCATAGAAAGACTCTATGGAGCCTCCAGCTCGAACAAACCCTTTTATAATATTCATCTGTTCTACTATTACTTGAGAGCAACCTTTGTATGTAATATGAAGATTTGGATCGAGTGTATCTTGAAACTTTATCCACTCTCTAATTCCACAAGAGTTTATTTTATCTACACCTGACAAATCAAAAACTACAATCCCGGAAAGACTTGGTACAGACTCAAATGAGCTATCCTCATCTATTCCTCCAGAAAAAATTATTATATTTTTATCATTTTCTTTCACATGATCTATTTTTAGTTCTGAACTCATAAGTCCTCATTTTGTTTAAAATCTACAGTGATCTTCTTTTGTTTATATTGTTTCAGTCTTTTATATTTATTAATTGAACACTCTATAATAGTATGACTTCCTGTTTTTAAATCAAATTCTATCATATCAGACAAATGCACGATGAGATAGAATCCGAGACCTGCTCCAGATTCTTTTTGTTCAAAAGTCTTTTCGCTAAATGCTCTTTTGAGCTTTATAAAAAATTGTTCTTTTGACAGTAATCCTGCTGCATCTTCCGTTTTGATCACAAACCTGTTCTCTTCTTCAATAATTTTAAGAACAGCTTCATCTCCGCCGTGAACAAGTGAATTCTCTGCAAGCTCCAATGCCAGCGACTCTAGATAATTTCTCATATCCCCAAAGTAGCTTTCAAAATTGATAGTATCAAAAAGAGAAGCAATTTTTTGTTTTATCTCCTGAGATTTTCCACCAGAAAGTTTTAATTTGGCCAGTTCATTACCTGTACCTTTAATTTTATCGATATTCTCTTTAGGCCTAAAAACATTGAATCCTTTGAGATCTTCCCAGCGCTCAAGCACTTCTTCGAAGCTGTGCTCATAAGTAAATTCATCCTTACTTAAACCAATTTCTAGAGCCAAAATCGTTATGTCATCCATCTGTTCTGTCTCTTCATAAAACTCGAAAGCATCAGCTTTAATTCCATCGATGAATTGGTTTATATTGAGTGCAGCGTGTTTTAAGATAGATTTAACAAATCTTCTTTGACCCCAATCTTGATTTTTTGTATTTTGTCCCTCTGTTAGGCCATCTGTATAAAAGAGAACTTTATCACCATCTGCTAAAGCGATTATTTCACTTTGATAGAGTTCATTGTCATTCTCACCTAGCCTTCTTCCATTAATTTTAATAAGTGGTTCAATATCTGACTTACTCAGTACTTCACTTCGGTAATTAATTTTCAGAGGTGGATTATGAGATGCATTAGAGTATGCGAGATCTTTTGTTTTTGAATCAAAGACCGCCACAAAGGCTGTAGCCATCATATCGCCATGGATCTCACAGAGGGATTTATTTAGAAAGCTCATAATTGAAGCTGGATCATTTATGAGAGCTTTATCGTTTAAGCTCAGTGTTTCTATTGCAGAAAGACAATTAAAAGCAATCGCTGTCGCCATAGCTGCTCCAGTTCCATGTCCAGTGGCATCAAAAATAATAATAATGTCTTTGCCATTAACATGTCTGCTACCCCACCAATCCCCACCACACTCGGAAGCTGGTTTGTAGTAACCGCATAAGCTCGCATTTGTTAAATTTATATTTTTTGCCTTGAAAAATGACTTTTGAACCAATTGAGCTGTTTTCATCTCGCCTTCAAGACGGTTTTTCTCTTGCATCTCTTTCATGTAATTGAGAATTGATGAACGCATATCATTCATTGAATCCGCCAAGACACCAAGTTCATCTCTATTTTTAAGTTTCACTTCATTGGTAAAGTTGCTCTTCGCGAACTCTTGAGAACTTTCAAAGAGCTTTTTAATAGGATTAGTAAAGACTCTAGAGAAAAGAAGGATGAGTAAAATAACAATAGCAACAATTAGTATTCCTAAATATAGAGATCTTTGCACGAGCGTTTCAGTGGCCTGAAAAGCTACACTCTCTTTTATAAGAGTGAACACTTGCAACTGATCGATTGGCTTATTAAAAGCCAAAATATATTTCTCACCTAAGATACTCTTAACAATTACACCTGAGTTAAGCCCAGTGCTAGGATGCTTTCTAGGTAGTTGCGCAGAAATGCCTTCATCTGCATCTCCAGCAAGTACCTTCCAGTTCTCCCCTTCAATAAGAATATCCTTAAAAAGTTTAGAGTCTTTAATTTGATCAATAACTTTAGTTTTATCAAACTCGAGAATAAAAACTTCATTTTCTATTTTTTTCCAAATAATAAATGATTTATTTATATTAAAAAAACCAGTTAATTTACTTTGTTCTCCGATTAGTTTCTCAATTTTTTTATCGGGAACTTGATCGCCAACTCCATCTCTATTTGTATATTTCCTTAATAACTTCAAATCCGAATAAATACTAAATCTCAGCAAGCTTTGATCGGATTCCATTATTGATTCAACCACCCCAGGCGATCTATAAAACTTTGAAAGTATAGATACAGTTTTGATCTTTTCATTAAATTGAGCTTTTAAAGTATCTGATAAATTTTGATTATGATTTTTTACTGACTCAAATATATAAGCAGTTTTGTCAGTTTTAAATAAATTGGTAGCGTAATAGACGTAAAACGATATCGCACAACACAGTATGAAGACAAAAAAGCTCACGAGCTTAATATGAATAGGAACAAGAACTTTTCTCATGGTATGATTATAATACAAATAAAAAAATAAAAGTAAATTTATGCAAGTTCATTACACAACTAAAACATTCAACTACTTAATCTCTGCAGCATGTGTTGTGGCCATTTATATTTGTTACCAAGAACTGTTTCTTAAAAATGAAAACTCCTCGAAAAGTTCTCTATTCTCAATAGGCCAAGTGCTCGAGACAAATAATAATGTTAAAAGTAAAAGCGAAGACTTTCTAGGCTGGCAAAACCTCAATTCAGATACAGCTTTAGCGGCTAACAATCTTGTTTTCACCCACAAGGATTCATCTGCTAAAATTAAAATTGACGCCAATACCTTAAGCCTTGGCCCAGAGACAATGGTTGAGATAACTTCATCTGACTCGGTTTCTCTCAATCAAGGAAAAATGAATATTGAGTTTGATCTTGAATCTAAACCATTGAAAGTAACTTCTGGCGATTCAACATATACTATAAATTCTACAGATGCCAAGATCACTTTAACCAACACGGAGTCTTCTTCAATTCTTTCTGTCCAAGAAGGTCGTGTAAATCTCCAAGACAATAAAACCAAAAAAACAATAGAAGTCCTTAAAGATCAGACATTAAAAATATCACCGCTAAACTACCAGATTGTATCCTCCAATATTGAATTGATTCACCCAAAAGATGCTGCGACTTTCCAAAGCAATAAACCGGTAGCATTTGAAGTTTCCTCAAAACTAAAGAATTTAAATATAGAAATAGCTAATGATAAAGACTTTAAAAAAACTCACAAATTATCTGCTATAAAAGATAAGTTGAATTTAGTTTTTAACTCCAATGCATATTACTGGAGAGCTAGGTCGGGAATGACCAAAAGTGAAATCCGTTCATTTGAAATTATTGATTTCTTAAATCCTCCAAGGCTAATCACTCCCAGATTAAACTTTGAGAAAATATATTATTCAGACTCAACAAATATTTATTTTTCATGGTCAAAAGAAAATGAAAACAAATGGTTATTAGAAATATTTAATAAAGATAACAAGCTTGTTTTTTTCAAAGAGGTAAACAAACCAAACTATCTTTATCCTAACCAACTTGAAGGACATTTTAAGTGGAGTGTTACTCCTTTAAAAAGTTTCTCGAAAGTAGTGGATCAAAAATTTTATACATTTTCTGTTAAAAAGAATAAAATAGAAGATATTAAATCTATAGTACTTGAGCTTAAAAAGCCTAATCAAAAAGTGAACTTTTCCTGGAATAAATCTAACTCCCAAATAAGTGTGTTTGAATTATCCCAACATGAAGATTTTGAAAAATTAATATTATCAAAGAGACTTAAATCTAATAAAACAACCGTTGTGTTTCCAAAAGTTGGTACCTACTTTTGGAGATCTTTTACTATTAAGGCATCCGGAGAAAGACAGTACAATACCCCCATTCGTCTAACAGTAAAACCCAATCCAAAACCCAAAAAACCTAAGAAGCTTCCAAGTCTTAAATTAAAACTACAGACAAAAGTTATCCCAAGCTCCTTTCACTTATTTAGCTATGCCCATGCCAGTAACGAAGGTTCTGTTACACTTAAATGGCCAAAGATTGATAACGCTAAAGAGTATGAAGTAGAGATCTACACTGATCGTAAATTAAAGACCAAAATCAAAACGTTTAAAACTTCAAAAACAAATTTTGAATGGACAGCACCAAGAGCTGGAAAATTTTATTGGCGGTATCGCTTTATTGATTTTTGGGGACGATTATCTCCATACTCTGATCGTTCGACGCTTGAACTTGTCGATGTAAAAAAAATATCTCTTTCTAAAAAAGTAGAGATAAAATCAGAGAAAAAAACTTCTCATCATTCATTAACTTTCGCATACCTCTTAACAAATTTTGATTATAATAATGAAAACGATAACGAATTTATTATTGATGGAGTTTCAACAAATGGATTTGAGTTAAGTTATCAATTCAAATCTTATAAATTTACTGCAAGTACTACTACTGGAGAAGTTTTTGAAAATGAAGAGTTTGTTCATCGACTAATGGAATTCAGTTTTTGCAAAACCTATAAAGACATTAATTTTGAATCTGGACTTACGACTACCGCGAGTTCAGTCTATGAAAATAAAAGCTCTACTGCTATTAACGATGGCCTAATATATAACTATTTTATCTTTGCTTCTGCCAATCTCTATTGGCAGCACAACAAACTTAAAAGTGCTGTTAAGCTCGGTTATGGATCAGGTTACTTATTCAACCTTGCTACAAGTTATTATTTTTATTCGAATAAGCAATTTAAGTACTTTCTTAAAGTCAGTGGTGAACTCCTAAGAGCAAAAGTTGATACACAAGAACTTAAAAGCTCACAATTTCAAGCATCTATAGGCTCTTCTTATACATTTTGAACTCGTTAATTAAATCATTAATTCAATGATTTAGATGACTTAGCTTGGTCCAAATACTGGATTAAAATAGTGTTCGAGCCGATAATGGCTTCATGAAACTATTTAACAAGTTACTTATTGTTGTATTAATCGCTGTCACTAGTGCTTGTCAGGACTCTGCAACAAGTAGTGCTATCGATGACGCCTTTGAAACATCTCCATCTCCAAGTGGAAGCTCAATAAACGCTCTATGTTTTCAAGACCAATACGCAACTCCTGAAGAATTCATAACAAGAAAACTCGATATAGCTATCGTAATTGATACTTCTGGTTCAATTATCGCAGAGAGAGCGGCTATCGCTCAAGGATTTGATTTTCTACTATCTCAACTTCCAGCTGAGGTTGACTATAGAGTCGCAGTAATTTTAGGCCATGGAGATAACTCATCTCACTCAGGAAAACTTTATCAAAAAGGAAGTGAACCTCGTGTTTTATCGAGTGCAACTTTGACTACTACAGAAATAAAAAATCATTTAATCACTAAAATGCAAAGCCCCCACGGTGACAGTGAAACCGATGGTGGAGAAGTTGGCCTTTATTCATTTTTAAAAGCTACTAGTGAAACCAACTTAGCCCTTAATCGCCAAGAAGATTTCTTTAGGGAAGATGCAGCCTTAACGGTAATCTTTGTCGCCGATGAACAAGATATATGTGCTGAGTATCCAGTTGGTGTTAGTCCTGTTATAGACCCGCAAGGAGCCGAGGATAGAAGTTTTGATAAGTACTGTATAGACCTTGATGGTAAGAGAACTGTAACTGCCCAAATGGTCGTAGATAGAATTACTGATATTCAAGCAGGATCTCCACAAGTTGTTGGAGGTGTTCTCTATAAAGACAATCAAACGATGCCAGTGTCTGGTGAAAATGAAATTGGTTACGGTTATATTGATGCTGTTAATCTAGCGGGTGGTATCACTGTCGACATGGCCAATGGTGATTATGCCAACGGTTTATCAAATCTTGGTCGTCTAGCAACTGTGTCAATAAAACCCGCAAATGATTTTAATCTTAAAACAAATAAAGTTGATCCGGCATCTATTGAAGCGTTGGTTAATAATATTGTTGTTCCATTTGAATTTAATGCTGAGTTAAACCAAGTACACTTAACTTCACCTAGAGATGACTTTAGTGTTGCTAAAATTAATTATTGTGAAAAAGAACAAAAGCCTATGGAAGTTAAAAAGCTTGCTGCTGGTGGTTTCCATACTTGTGCACTTTTACTTGAAGGTGATTTAAAGTGTTGGGGACGAAATAATGTCGGACAACTTGGTCTTGGCCATACAAATACTATCGGTGATGATGAACTTCCAAGTTCTATTTCAACTTTAAATATTGGAGCAAAAGTAAAAGATATAAGTGCCGGTGCGTTTCACACATGTGCACTTTTAGAAAATGGAGATGTAAAGTGTTGGGGACAAAATACAAGCGGACAGCTAGGCTTGGGTCACACCGATACAATTGGTGATGATGAAGATCTCTCTGCAATAGCTTCTGTTCCATTAAAAGATAAAGCAACTAAAATTTATTCAGGGTTCACTTATAACTGTGCTCTTTTAGAAAATAAAAATGTTCAGTGTTGGGGCGATAACTCATTTGGACAGCTCGGTTTAGGACATACCGACAACATCGGGGATAACGAAACCCTTGATACTCTTGGTTACGTTGATATCGGCGGTCCAGTTGTACAAATGGATATATCGACAATTAGTTTTCATTCGTGTGCTCTTTTACAAAATGGAGATCTCAAGTGTTGGGGAAGAAATGATGCTGGCCAATTGGGACTTGGTCACGCAGACAGCATTGGAGACGATGAACTTCCATCTTCAGTTTCACCAGTTCCATTTGGTGAACAAGTGATTCAACTTGCGACTGGCAACAGGCATACATGTGCTATTACCGGTGGCCAAAAGCTAAGATGTTGGGGACTAAATCACAAAGGACAAATTGGAACTGGTAACAGTGAGAAAATTGGAGATAACGAAGCCGTCACTTCTATAGGTTATGTAGATACCGGGGCATCAACGCATATAAGTGTTTCAACTGGTAACTTCCATACATGTGCCATAAGTGGAAGTTACGATGTTCACTGTTTTGGTCTTGGAATAAGTGGAACAACTGGACTTGGAAGAACTGACGACATAGGCGACGACGAAGCTGTCAAAAATATTTCACTGGTCGATCTGGGTGGTGAATCAATTACGCAATTGGCCTCGGGGGTATTTCACACCTGTGGACTAACAAAAGATGAAGGTAAAGTCATTTGTTTTGGAGACGGAGCTTTTGGACAAATTGGTTCAGGGTCTACAGATGATCTTGGGGATAATGAAGTGCCTGGAGCTAAATACGTCTCAGTATTACCATAGCAAAAAGACTTAATAGTATGCCAAATATAAACGATGGGTAAAAATCAACTTGCTCCGATTTAAACGAGCAGTTATGTGCGATATCACTTTTAAATTTTGCTTTTAAACTTGGAAGAGCTGCTGCAGTAAAAATTTCTGGAGCGGGGTTAATGTTTACTGACCCAACAACTGTTCCGTCAAATGAGTCCACTCTTATTCGACCAGCACCACCAGATCCACCAGCACCAGCTCCAGCAAAACCAGATCCACCCGATCCACCAAGAGCTTGCATACTTCCGGTAACGGAGACTGTTGACTGAGAATATATAAAAATAGATCCCCCACTTCCGCCACCACCTCCGCCACCACCGGCTGAGACATTTGTAACTCCATTACTTCCAATTGCGCCATTAGAAATTATAGATCCATTTACATCAACAGATCCTTTTGAGAAGATTTTAATTATTCCGCCACCAGCACCACCGACACCACCAGATAGTAACGTTCCAGCATCATCACCATTTCCACCAGCTCCACCACCAGAACCTGCTTTCATTACGGTTGCAAAGTTTGATTCTGATCCATAGCCAGTTAAACTTGCAACTCCACCGGCACCGGGAGTACCTGATCCACCATCATTACCGATATTTCCGTTGCCACCAGCTGTGGCATGCGTAGCACCACTTCCACCGCCACCACTTGCTGCAAATCCACCATCAATGGCAGCATTTCCACCAGCAGCGGTTACGCCGGAGGGATTAGATGCATCTGTCTGAGCTGACGAGCAAGGAGTTGCTGAACACGTTCCCCCACTCATTCCCTGCCCAGTTACAGAAAGAACTCCACCGCCAGCAATTGAAACACTACCTGAAACTTTTAAAATAACAGCTGTAGCCGCCGGAAAAGTATTAGTATTTGATACAAACAGGTCGGTGCAATTCCAAACAGACTTGGCTTGAACTCCTCCGGTGAAGTTACAAACTCCATCCGAGCCATTTCCAAAATCTTGAGAAAAACTTATGCTTGAAAATAGAATTAGAATTAGTGCAATCATAAATACGAATCAAAGCTAGAGGTTTCCCAGTTAAACTGATCTTCGAGTTGTGATTGCATTTCCTCAACTGTAATAACTTTTGCTTGTTTTAATTTTCTTAAAATAGATTCAATAATTTTAGTCGCAAAGGGAGTAAGTTCTTTTTTTCTAAAAGATGTACTATATTTCACTGGACTAGGAAGAAGCATTGCCAAGAAAGCTCCCTCGCGAGCGTTAAGATTGCTGGGTGATT
>Ga0307971_1000339_pt1 | contig 25690 bp, 23 predicted proteins | sample OrgLakmetagen714_FD_201820 | JGI IMG/M metagenome (GOLD analysis project Ga0307971, IMG submission 201820) | Saline water microbial communities from Organic Lake, Antarctica - #714 | ecosystem: Environmental > Aquatic > Non-marine Saline and Alkaline > Saline | place: Antarctica: Organic Lake... | reverse complement strand
CACCACGAATTCCCGATTAGAAAGCCGTGTCATGATGCTGTCAGACGTACCCGTTCCTGCGCCCACTATCAGGCCGCCTGCGGCTGCTCCTGGTGTGTTAGAAGCCCAAGAGTTTGCTTCGCCTCCGCCTCCGAAGAAGCTTCCGGCAATGCCTATAGCTTTTCCGAGCCAGTCGACGCCGCCGACGCCTCCACCACTGCCCAGCGATTTGAGCATGGAGCTAATTGATTGCCCCAGGAACTTGAATGCTGTTCCAATGTGACTGAAAAAGTTATCGTTTAAGAAAGTGCCGACTTCCACGAATTCCGCTTTCAGGTTGGCGAAGAAGCCCCCTGTGGCATCCACTTTCCCGCCAAACTTGGCGGTGGGATCGTCGGGATCTGGACCTCCTGTTTTGAACAAGCCCATTATAGACGAACCGTTACCGAGATTTGCCGCGCCTTCACCCATGTTCTTAAAGACGTTTTTGAACACGTCTGAGAACAAAGCGTTGGTCAGTCCTTGGCTAAAGTTATCAATGATCCCCATTGTGAAAGCGTCTGCGATACCATCTCTGAAGTCGCTCCAATTGCCTGTTACGATGTAGTCAGAAAGGTTGCTTTGGAAGCTGCCTTTGAGGCTTTCATTGAATGCTTCACCCGCTTTCTCTGCGGCGAGGAGCCTCGCTGAAAACTCACCAACACTCTTATTTAGGCTCTCAAGGTGTGCCTTCGCATCTTGGACATCGTCAGTATTGTTTGTGACGGCAATGTTATACCTAAGCTGCGCAGCCCTGATTGCTTCGAGTCTCTTCGTTAGCTCGGTAAGCTCTGCTGGTGACCTGTCGGAGAGCGCCTCAATAGTCAAGCCCAATTCATCCGACAACAAAGAAACTTTAGAGAAACTTGAAGTCAAGCCAGCGATGCGGGCGTCCAGGTCTGTTGCGTTCTGCTCCATTATTCGCACGCGCTGCGTTGCAAGCGAGTCAGCGGTAACTCTTTCAGACCCTGACTTTTCACTTGAAGAGTCTTCCGTAACAGCTGGTTTTCCTTGCCTTGCTGCAGTGTCGTTCCGGATAACTTTTATGAGTTCTTCCAGAGCACCGGTTAACTTGCCCATTTTGGAATTGTCTGAGGACAACGACCGGAACCTGTCGCCCGCTTCTTCCGTGATAAGCGCTAACGTCTTCGCCGCGTCCTGACCTGCGTTATCGTTAATGATCTTAGCGATGTTTCCTGGGAGATTGTCAGACAAGCTTATTTTGGCCAGGGCATCATTTGCCGTAGCCCCTGAATACAAGCTGTCTTGGATTCTCGAAGGAATCCTGGCAAAGTCAACTATGTCTTGCGAGATTCTGTCGGTGCCGTTTGAGATAACCTCAAACATCTTGCCTAAGCCCACTGATGCTTTATTAGCGATAGAATCCAGGGCGTTGTTGGCGGTCATTAGGACAGTAACCACACCGTTAAATCTTTTCTTAAGCGTAGACAAAGCTGATGCCTGCGCTGGCGTAAAGAAGCCATCCTTCAGCCTGTCTTGTGCAACTTCAAAAGCTAATCCTGCTTTCTCAAACAGCGCTTGCATGTCTTGGGGGAGCTTTGCAATAGCCTCGATTGACAAGTCTACGTCGATCGTAGACCGCAAACTGTCCAGTGACTTCGAAAGGGTGCTGTTGATTACCTTCGCAGTTTGTTCAGCGTTGCTTGTGATGGTGCTTCTGTCGAGAATTAGGTCACTGATCTCTGCCCAGTTCTCAGCCGCAATAGCTTTATCGAGCTCTATCTTAACGACGTCCAGCTCGGTTCCCATATTGAGGAGACCCTTGAGGACTCCGGCAGGAACTTTTGCGATCGTCTTAGCTGCATCTACCCCGAAGCGGCTCAAGCCTGACAGGAACGACTCAGAGTCTGCGTACAACGCACCTTTGAGTTCCTTGCGGACTTTGTCTAAAGCCTCTCTTTCGGCCTTGATGTTTTGCGTCAAGTCAGTTCCCGTCAAAGATTTTGTGTCGCGAGCCGCGTAGAGTTTATCCAGACTACCAGCCAGAACCGCGAGACGTTTCTGCGCGCCAGTGGTTAAACGGTTGAATCCTGCAATAGTTGCATCAAAGCCACTCTTCGACAGAGTGCTGAGGATTCCGGAAGTGTTGGCCACTTCGCCGATTGACTCAATCTGCAATTTCAACGACGCAATAGTTGATAGAATGCTCTGATCGTCCCCGCCGGCTTTTAGGAGTTCCGCTCTATTTTCATTTAGTTCAATCTGCAGCGAATTCCATTCACGCATCTTAGCGACACTTGTCTTAACACCTTCCGGAATTTCTGTGCCGAAGACAGCCGCAACCTGCCGCGATCTTTCGTAAGCACCAATCGTGGTGGCTCTTAACGTTTTAGCCGCATCCAAATTTGTGAGGATTCCTTGTCGGGTCGCTGTTCTTTTGCTATTTACGACTTCCTGCGCTGCAGCCCGTTGTTCTTCCGGGGTGCCTGTTTGAATGGCAAGAACAAGCTTGTTTTGCGCGTTGACTACGGCTTTCGCCGCTGCTTTCATGTTTTCCAAGACAGGCTTGCTCAGTGCTGATCCCACTTTCAGCGACAACTCATCGAGGCCGGCTTGCTTCATCACCATGTTTGCCGTGACAAAACCGTCTCTCTGACTCAACGCTTCAAGCGCTTTACCTTGGTCCGCGAAAGCTTTCTCGTAAGCAGCCTTTATTTTGTCTGGGCCATCGTTGCTTGTGAGGTTCTTGATAGCTTCTCTGGACTTGAGTGCGGTTTCGAGCGCCGGTTGGATGACCGAGTCAAAGTTTGCCGCCGCTACCGCAAAGCCGGTTAAAAGATCTTCACCGATGTCCAGGCCGCCTGCGGAAGCAAGTTGCTTTATGTTCGAACCAAAGAAGGCCTGTTTCTCAGCAAATTTGACTAAAAATTCTTGTTGTCTCTTCTCGACAGCTTTCGTTAGTTTCTCGTCAAAGTCTTCAAAGATAGTGGTGGTTCCGCCACTCTCAAGTTGCCCTCTTTGACGCTCAATAGCACCAGTTGTGATTGCGGAGATCTCATTAAAAGAGCTCAGGTCTAAAATCGAGTCTCTCTTGATCGATGCTCCGGTTGCTTCTTTCGTATTAGTAACCAGTGACTTGAAAGATAGCTCAAACATGTCTGCCGCAAACTTCCTGGCACCCTTGTTTATAAGCGTTCCGGTGAGCTTTTGGACAGCAAACTGAGCTTGAATTTGGTCGTCCAATAATTGTGACGCGACTTCCTTTCTCTTGGGATCATTGGGCGCTCTGGAGAGCCTCTCTTGGGCGTCTGTGGCTTTCTTAGTTGCGCTTTCCAATTCCAAAAGCGCGCCGACGTACGAATTAGTTTCTCGCGCGTTGATGAGACCGCGTCTACTGAAATCCGACAGTGCGCTTGAGCCTGCGACAAGCTCAGCTTTAAACTCTGAGCCGACTGCTGTCATTTCTCCAAATCGCGTCACTAAGTCCGCAAACGGTCGGGAAACCGAGGGTTTAACGCTGGGTAGCAGATTATGGTCTGCCCCCCTTCCAGCGCTATTCACGGCCTCGCGCCGAGCACGGCCAGCTTTCGCCGCCCCTCCGAGAGCCTCAAGCAATTCGTCACCAGAAAGCACGCGATCAAACGTAAGCTCTCCCGCGAAGTATCTGTCAACAGCTCTAAAGAAAGATGCATCGCGATAGTCTAGAGTCCTGACTGTGCTTTCTATTGCAACATCAAGAGGGCTTTTCTCATTTTGTGGCAAGCGTGATATGGCTCTAGCAAACTTGTCAGCTGCTTGATTAAGCTCACGTAATTGCGTTTCGTCAAGAATACCACCTTGCTCAAATCTGAGCTGATCCATTTGACTGACAGTCTTGCCTATGCTACCAGTATACTTTTGGAATCTGCCAAATTCTTGTCCAGTCAGTTCTCCGGTATCAACTGTTTTCGCGGCAAATTTAATATTCTTAATGTTTTCATTCTCTGCCAGACCGGTGTTAATATTGTCCATTATCTTGGCAAAACGAGCGATACCACCTGAAGGCTCCATACCGAACAACTGCTGGACCTTGTCAATGGCATATTCGATTTTCTCGCCGAATGTCCCTTCAGGGCCAAACATCCAAAGGCTTAGCGCGCCCGCAGCCGCCGCAACACCTGTCAATATCAGAGTGGTTGTTCCGATAAAGGCGATAATTCGGAGGAAAGCGGCTCGCAAGCCCGTCAGACCGGCTCGTGCTATGCGAACCATCCCTCCGATAACGTCGTTCATGAGAACGCCCAACGCGGGGCCCAGGTTTTGAATTGTTTCGGAGATACTGTTTGCAAGATCGGTAAAAGTCTCTCCGCTAAAGCTCTTTAAAAGCTCGCCAATTTCGGAGAATGCACCGGCCTTGCCGATTGCGCCGCCTGCTACCAAGCCTTGGCTGCCGGTAATTTTGCCGAAAAGCTCGGTGATCGCTCCGAAGCCGACCCTGGCGGCTGGCCCCAAGAGCTGGAGGGCTGTGCTGAGGGAGTTGTAAATAACATTGCCCATCAGCTTGAATGCGGGAGTCACTACGGCTACTACTTTCATCACACTGCTTCTGAAACTGCCAAGAGCCGTTGCGAATCCTGCGAACCTGGCTTTTGCCGCAGCTAGTCCTGCTGCTCTTGCCGCTTTAGCCGCGCCTGCTGCTGCTTCAGAACCCACGACAGCCGTCCTGCGGCTGGCATAGTCGGTAGCGACACCAGCCGTCATCCCGTTACGCATGTTGCGAAGTCTTTCGCTGTTGATGCCGGGAGCCGCCGCCGCAATCGCAGAAGTGGAGGCATTCTTGAGCACTAAGTTGCGTGCCACTGAGAAATCTTTGAAAGCATTGGCCAACAAGCCGATACCTGTGACTGCCACACCAACACCTGCCGCGACAGCAATTAGCCTGCCGAGTTCGCCAGAGATGTCAGAAAGCGTATCGTCACTGCCCGCGAATGCGCCCATGCTGCCAAATAGGAGACCTAGCCCCCCAATGATCAAGCCTGTTTTTGAAGTAGCTACTCTCGCTAACAGTCCAAAGCCTGATCGGAATGCGTCAAGGGCTATCCCAAGACCAGCTTTTATTACTCTGCCTGAGCTTCGCGCCAAGCTTATTGTAGCGCTCACCACTCTCCCGCCGACTCCGTTAGGACCTAGTACGTTAAATACTCGGCTGCCGAAATTAACTACGGTGTCATATAGCGGGGCAAGCTTCCTGGCAAAGACGCCTGTCATTTTGCTGAACGCAGACTTTAAGTCGTTCAAGGCGAACAATCTCTCTCCGAAAATTAATCGGGCAAATGAGATGTTGCCGCTCACGTATTTGCTGCGGTTCTTGCGGATGTTTGCCATAACATCTGAGCCGACGTTTGCGATGTCGTTTGCAAACGTACCTAACACGCCCGGCCCTCTCCTGCGGCGTCCTCCGCCGAAAGCTTTTGAGAGTACCGCTGACATTCCTGCGGCTGCCGGTGCGATTGCATCAGCAAGGAAAGAGCCCGCGTAGACGCTCTTTGCATAGACCGCCGAAGCCAAGAAACTACCTTTAAGCATTTGCGTCAGAACCGCCGCTGACTGCCGGAAGATCAAGCCCAGACGCGCGGGGCCAATCAAGCCGTTTATGAGCAAGGGGATGCCGACGAGCGCTGATTCCAGAAATGAAATCGATTCAAAAGCAAAAGAAGAAGCAAATGCAGCGCCAGCTAGAAGACCCGATTTCCCTAGGCTCTTGATGATGCCAGCCATTTTTCCGCCACCACCGAGGCCGCCAACGGGCAGGAAAGGTGCCATGTAGCCGACAGCTCCTCCACCGCGTGGTCTCTTGCCTTTGGTTGGCCCTTTAGTCGCTGCTTCACCGAGTAGCAGGTTGCCGATACCTTGAAAGAGCTTCTGGCCTTTTACGTACTTCATGTATGCAACAGAGCCGATAATCATACCTGTCAGTACAGCATTAGAAGTAGCAAACTCTAAGAGGGACCCGAACAAATCAGAGATGATTGGAATTCCGCCGGTGATTGCGTTGACTAGCCCACTGATGAGCCCGTTCATAACAGCCGGAATTGCGGCTAACATGAAATCAATAGCGTCTTTGATGCCGGTGATGAAGGCTGCCGCGACCGTGCCTCCAATTGTTCCTACGAAAGTAGCGATACCGCCAAACACTTTTTCGTAGTCAACGTTGAAAGCGTCACTAAGCAAGTTAATAAGGAAACCTGCGGAACCTATTTTCAGAAGGGCATTGCTGCTAAACAATGCAAACCCAGTACCGATAGCAGTTGCGAGGTTGGCGCTCAGCACACTGAACACCCGACCGTAGTCGGCGGTCATAATTGTCTCAAAAATGCCTGCCACGTTTATGCCGACGCTGGAAAACATGTTAGCGATTCTTTCGCCGATCGACATAAAAGCTTGACTAACTCTATCTCCAAAGCGGTTTATTTTACTGAGCGCGCCGCCTAGGTTGTCTGTGTAATCCACCACGCCGTCAATCATGTCGGGCCAATAAGAATTACCAACTACTTTATCGTAGATGTCTAGAAACACAGCCTTGACACTGCGGCCAAAGTCTTTAACCATCTTCGGGACTACAGCTGTCATCTTGACAGTCAATGCCTGAACGCGATCAACCATCCTTTTGTAGAGGTCCATTGAGCCTTCTGCGATGCCCTCCATGTCGAATGACGGAAGCGCTTTAAAAGAAAAGTCAATATCGGTAATGCTTTTCAACTTGTCTTTGAAGTTGTCTAGACCTTTGTCAATACTCTTACCAGACAACTTCTCGAATGCCATACCAAAGCCGTCGAGAAGACGCTCGGCCATTGTTGCGCCAAACCCTTTCAACAAGGCAAGAATACCTTTCAACGCCTCTTTCGTAACACTGACTGCCTTCGACGTAAAAGACTGTTTGTTAAAGAGGCTGTCAGCAATTTTTGTGCCGATGTCAGCAAGAAATCTGAAAGCACTTACAATCACATCCGCAATAAGATTGGCCAGCTTTGAGCCAAAGCTCTCAGAAAATGTGTCTGATAGAACATCTTTAAAAATTTTGCCAAAATACTTCAACTCAACCAGCAAGGGTGTGAACAAAACTCTAAGATTAGGCTGGATGATGTCTTTGTAAAGCATGACAAATGCGCCACCCAGGGCTTTCACTGTCGTCAGCAGCTTGTCAAAGCGCGTGTTCCTGATAAACAAGAATTTGTTCTCAAGAAGACCCAGCTCAACGCCTAAATCTCTAAACGGAATAGCAACGCGGTACGCCGCTACCTCTAACGATCTGAAAATCACAGGCCATTGCCGAGTCGGGCCGGACTGGAGTTCGTCGTTAAAGTTTCCGAGGTTTTCCTTCAAAGTAATGAGTGAGTCTGACCTGAAAATATCAACGAATGACCTTTCGATATTTTGTCCCAGGCGAGAAACACTGAGTGTGTCATTAATAGCTTGTAGCCCACGAAGGAAAGGTCGTAGTGCCCTGTCAGCTTTTGCTTCCGTGACTGTGAAAAGCTTGACAATTTCTTTCTCGACACTGTTTGTGAGAGGTCGTATTGCCAACCTTGTGTCGCCCACAACGCCTAAGATTTTTGAGCTAACTGTTGCGAAAACTGAGCCAATTTCAAAGCCAATTAGGGCCGTCGATTTCAAGGTCTCTGTAAGCGCACTGTCGGCTTCTTTTCGGGCGGCTTTTAGCGTACCTACATCCACACTGTATGTGAACTCACCGGAGCCGACTGTTGTGAGCTTGCCGATCTGCTCAGAAGCTGCGCTAATCTCTTCGGCGACTTCTCCGGGCTTGAAATACTTTTGTAATTGGTTCAGCCCGTAAAGGACTTTTCGATAACGCCAGGTAGCTGCGGCGACGTCATCAATAGAATCGCTGTACTTGTAAACTAACTTTGCCGCACGGAAAGCGCTGTCTTCCACTTGGAACGACCGCGAAAAGTTTTGTATGTCCAGCATCGTGTTGTTGACGGAATCACTAACCGACGATGAAGCGCGGTCGATTGCGTCTGACATGCCTACAAGCTTTGTGGCAAAGCGTCTAGAGGTCCCCAGCGCGTGGTTCAGTTCGCCAGAGAATAATGCGATAGATTTTGAAAGCTTTGCGACGCCTTGCTCGGCTTTGATCTCTGTCCGGTTAAACGCTTCTTCGGTCTTTGCGGCGTTATTGCGTAAGGTGCTGAATATAATTTCAGTTGTGATACCACCGGTAGCGGCAAACTCTCGCAATTCGCCGGCATTCATTTTCAACTCTCTCTGAAGTGCAAAGCTCAGTACTTTGAACTGCTCCATAACAGAGTTTAGCTCTTCACCCCTCAGCGCACCCGACGCAATACCCTGGCCCAGCTGCGTGAAGGCTGCTTTGAGGCCATCCAGAGAGGTGCCGGATAGCATTGCCATCTGCTGCAAGGTTCGAAGGTTGCTTATGGTTGCTTGCTGGCTGACGCCCATCCTGTCGGACGCTTTCGTCAAGTCAACATACAGTGAAACGTTCTGAGCAAGCTCTGAGCGGGTATCCTTAGATACCTTATATAGCTGTTCTTGCGCGCGAAAGACGCTCAGCATGCTGTTTTCGACCAGCTTGAGGCGGTTTTGTAAGTCCGTCAAGTCGTCCGCGACTTTGTTGAAAGCGTTAGTGGCCGCGATCGCCGCAATTGCGCTGCCCACGGCAAGTACAGTGTTCCTAAGTCCCGACATCCCATTGGAGGTTTTAGTTACAGACTTGTCTACTTTGCGCAGTGACTGAGTCCCTTTGCGCTCCATTTTCTTAAAAGACTTTGTAGCGCCGTCGGCTTCTTTCTCAAGGTTATTTGAGCGTTTGCCAAAGACTTTGTCTAGAGCAGTTCCGGAGAAACGTGCATTCTTTGTCACGTCTCCGATCTTCCGGTTGAGTTGCTCTAATTCCGCTCTCGCGCTATTAGTTTTAGCCTCAGCATCAATACGAATGCCAGCCATAGCAATCTCCTGAAATTAAACCCCACCAAGCGACAGGCTCAGTGGGGTATGGTTTAATCTTCGCGAACAATTATCCCGTTAGCTTCTACGCCGGGGGTGCTCAGAATCGCGCTTTCAACAAAGTTTAGTGGTGCCTGCATGGAAGAGCCCCGGTTGAGTTGGCGCAGATGCTCTACGGGGTTATATATCCCCTTATCATCGTACGTCCAACCATCTCTGGCCTCTCCTGTGTCAACGGGTGTGGCGTCTCTCAGACCTCTAATTGCTTTCTTTTTAGTTTCTTTGACCAGCTTTTTAGAAGCTTCGTCAAATTCGTCTTTCAAATTACCCGTCACTCTGACTCTCATCATAGGGTAGTTTCTCTCCGCCTCTGGCCGCCATCAGCTTCCCTAGAAGGCTCGTGCCTTGAAGTTCGGGCTGTTCCAGCATGCCGTCTGTGTGCTTGATATCTCTAGGCTTCATAATCTTAGCCAGAGAAGGGAACACCTCACCGGGCTTTGCTTTGACGCCTTGGGCTTGAAGAAGTTTAAAAGCTCGGTTGTCTTCTTGCCAGCCGGGTGGTTGAATCTCAAAGAAAGCTTGCCACCCAAGAATTTCCTCGTAAGGCATCTCTTCAATGAGTTGGTAAACCGGCATCTTCAGGTGAAAGGCGATCTCGTAGATCATCTGTTCTTCACCTGTTAGTCGGGCTCCCCCGGCGTAGCGGCATCCGGATTAATCCCCGAGAATTTTAGAATGCTGTTGGACAGGTTGCCCAGCTCGTCCATAGGGAAAGTCTCAAAGTCCTCGTCCGAAAGCTCTCCGGCCTCAGGGACAGACGACTTGATAACCATGCGAAGCATTGTCATGCCGTTGGTGTCATCTTCCTTCTTGGCCTGCTCCTGGATCTCCATAACGGTGCGGACACTCAGTTTGCCAATTTCAACTTCTTCGTCCATGAACGTAACTTTCATGGTCATGCGTTTTGAGACAAGAGCTTTAAAACCTGACATTGGGGTTTGATCCTTTTTAATATTTGGAATATTAGGAGTTGTCATTTTCACTCCCTGATTTGTTGACTATTGATTCGGATAATTTGTCAATATCGCGTTTCATACCGTGGAGAATAGACAGCGTTTGCATAATCTCCATACTCTTGACGCTGTCGCCGCTAAATTCGGCCACACGGGCGATAGTCTTGTTTATGCTGTAGTCAGCAGTGCCCCGCATGTGCTTTAGCGTGAGACTAATTACATAGTTTTTGTCAAAAGGCCGGTCAGGCGTATCAGTCATTGTAAATCCCTAATTAGGTAAAAATAGCCCCGTCTACTGGCGGGGCAAAGTCTTAGCTTGTGAAAGCACCGAAGAACTCAGACTGAATAGTAAGAGTTACCGTAGCAGTGTTCGTGTCGCTCAGCTGAGGAGAAACTTGAAGTGCTTCCAGCTTACCGAGCCAGTAATACTGAGAGTTGCCTACAGTGCCCACGCCCGGTGCGGTAGACGCGTATTTGGTATCGTCTGTGCCAGTCGGCTCAGCATTCAGCAAAGTGAACCGGAAGACGTGCTGTTTGCCGTCGCCGACGAAGTTACCCAAGATGTTACCGGCTTCTTTGGCCCATTCGGCGGGAACAAAGTTTAGAGTGATCTCCATTGAAGGAGCATCCGCCTGGCCCTGAATCTGCTGAGAGGTTTTTGAGCCGAACACCGGAACGTTCACAACGTTCGGAGGTGTACCCAAGCTCGGGAATTCTCGAACGTTCTTGATACGGGTGAATGTACCAGGAGCGGGTGTGCCGCCCATTGAAGCGATTTCAGTTGCGAACAGCGCTTGGAACTCGGCATCGGTGTCAAGAGCCGCGATCCCTGCAGGGGTCAGTTCTGTTGCTGGAGCTGCGACCGCAAGGTCTGAGAACAAACCTGCGCCGATTGAGGTAATTTGAGACATTTAGTTTTCTCCGAAGTAGTTAAAAGCTATTGAATAAAGAGTCATGCTTAACGCAGGATCTTCTCTATCCTCTAGAGGCTTACCTGTACTGCTGCTCATAAACTGCGTCATCCCGGAAGAAAGCTGAACTGATTTGGCATTTAAGTACTTGTCCAAAGCGTCAGCGATTTCCATTGGCCTTCTGGGGCCTTGAACGCGTGCAGCGAATATGTCTATTAACAGCATTCCCGCAACAGACTTTGTGTTGATGCCTGTAGACGAGGGAATAACTGAAATTCGGATGTATTCTTGCCCAGGATTGTCGGGGACAATAAGAGAAGGGTGTGTCGCAATTCCTTCACTTTTCCATTCATTTGTTGCGAACACCGAAAAGATGTCCTGTTGAGCATCAGTGTACCTACCCATCAGCGCCTCCTGATACAAGATCAAGTAAGGTAATATATTTGCGCTGGTGGACGACAGGTCCTACCGACCAAGATTCTCCTTTGATTTTCACTTGATCAAAACCTGATAAGATTGGCAGATCAACTGTTTTGAAAAGTAGCTGCATCTTTTTTACGCCTTTCTTTTTGGTTTCTTCAAGGATTACCGCAAGTATCTCCCTTTCGGGAGCGGCCTCGATAGCAGGTTGTCCCGAGCTGAAGTCAAAATCTGTAACCTCAGTTCTCACAAACACTACTGTCTGAGCCAAATCTTTGAGCTGTCGATAAGCTGTTGAAAGCTTTGCGTCAATTAACGCTGCGTAAGCCATTAGTTAGCTCTCCACCATGAAGCTGCGCCTCTGTTCTCAAGCAGAGGCCGAACGATCCTTTTTATTGCTGCCGGTAAAGTAGCCACTGACTTGATTTCTTTCAACTCGATACCGCTGAGTTTCAGAGTTTCAATACTGCCAGTGTCATTCAGCAGATCCTCGTTATTTAGAAGATGCAAGGAAAGCTCAAACAGGGCTGTCATAACTCTTTTGGGTGTAAATGTCCCGTCGAGAGTTACTGTCATACCTAATCGGGGATCAAAGTAACTGCCTTTTCTCGGAAATGCCGTCAGCTGCGTATCTGACACAGCGACACCAATCCAGAGGAGCTCATCAAAGATTCCTGTTCCGGTGACAAGCGCTGCCGCCTTCCTAGCGTAATTAGCAGTCAGCCAAGCTTCGCTGTCAACGCGTGTAGAGAAATACTCATCACCTTCTGAAGGAAGTGCAAGTGAGTTAACACCTTTGACGAGACTCATGACAATCTCCTTTTATGAATGGAATACCGGGAGGATACCGAGAGACAGTGCAGAGGCAGCCTTACGCTTCCAAGTACCTACAACATTCGCAAGGCTATCGGCGGAAGCAGACAGCGTTTTCGGAGCGCCGGATTCAACAACATACCGATAAGCCGCATCGGAGGGAAATGCTTCTTCGCTACCTACCCAGTCGTAGCCTGCGGGAGCAAGAACATAGCCCCAGCGACGCCAGATTGCGGTCTCGCCACCACCTTGATAAGTGCCCGCTTTGCGCTCGATTTCGGTGGGCATTGGGACTGTCAAATCTTCCATTGCCAGAGCGCCCGGCATTACAATGAAGGACGTTTTGTTGCCGACAATATCAACGCCTGGACCGGTGTTCAATTTGATCAGTTCAGCTGAAGTCAGCCCTTGCGAGGCGCGAGTCTGGATCAAACGGAGTTTACCTTGAAAAATCGTGGTAAACTCGATGCTGCCGTCGCGAACACGATCAGCGTCAACCAAGTTGGCTGAACGCAAAGATGCGTAAACTTCAGGGGTAGTGATCAAGTACGCGTAGTCGGGTTCGTAGTCTTTGAACGCCATGCCCATCGCTTGCAAGAAGGACTCTGCGCGAGCAGCACCCTGAATAGCTGAGGTGGCTGCCACAACAGGAGAGTCTGACCCAAGGTCTACGTAAAAGCCGTATTTCTGTTCAGATGGATCGTTGTCAAAAGTTTGTCCACCCAGGCCTGCACTGCCACTGCCTGCTGCGACACCGTTCAGGGCCTCAGAAAGAGCAACGCCCTTGAGGACGGCCAGAACACCGTTATGCTCGTCTTGCGCTTGGGTCTCACCGAAGTCACGACCAATTTTGGCCAGACCATCGTGTTGCGTCACAACCTCTTTCATGTTAACTTTCTTCGCACCGTGTGTACGAACAGTTTTGATGTACTTGAGGTAATCGGTGCTGTAGCTGGTAGTCTGACCCTCAGTAGCATCTGTAAGCGAAGCTACGTTGATGTTGGCTGACAATGGCTTCATCCAGCGCATTTGGCCAACAAAAGTTTCGGTCTTTTTGTCAATAAGCGGGTTACCGCCTACGATTGCAGTGCCGGAGAGCTTCCGAGCATTTGTGTACGCTTCGTCGGAGTACGCAGAGAGTGCTTCCTGCAGTACTTCGTTAGTGGCACCTGCTAGGTTAGTTTCAGCAGCCATTTTTTAATTCCTTAACGGGGTTTAAGAGTACCCTCCTGTGCTCGCTTGATAACTTCGTCTTGACTTAGGTCAAACACGGAGCCACCTTTGCTAGAAACAGAAGACTTTGTTTGAGGACTCATAACACCAGCACCGCTGGATTCTTTTGTCTTGAATAAGAAAGAGTTGTCATCGTCTTCGGAGAAAGATTTGACAAAGCTGCTCAGGTCGGAACCCGATTTGTGCTTCCAATTGCCATTTTCCTCTTGTACCAGTTCGCTGACAATTTCTTCGAAGGCCATCTTACGTGACTTGTCGCTTCGGAATTCTAAGCTGGCTAGCATACTGTTGACTTCCATGTTTCGGGTCAGTTCAACAATTTTGCTGTCTTTCACCTTGTCTTTTGCTTTGAATTCGTCGAGTTCGCTTTGCAGGGCTTCTGATTCTTTGCCTTGCTCACGCATTCTCTCGCGTTCTACTTCTTTGGTTTTCTGCTCATGCTCAGCAGACTGTGCCAAAGCTTCGTCACGCTTAGTGTAAGCTTCGTCAAGTTTAGCTTTGATGGGGGCTAGAGCTGCGTCCACAGCTTTCTTCAGAACATCTGCAGAAACACCGTCATCATCACCGGTTTCTTTAAGCTTTTTATCACCTTCCTCTTTTTCAAGTGCCACCTTACGGGCAGCTTCCTGCTCTTCAGCAGTTCCAGGGTCTTTTGCGTCATTCGGGTCCATATCGTTCCTCTGAGTACAACTCAATATTGTGAAGCACAGCTTCTTTAGTTAAACATTACTCTGCGAGGTCATTTGAATAAACCCCGCAGTATATGTTAGTTTGAAGAGATCAACTGTTATTATTGTAAATAAATACAATGATAAAAGCTTACTTTTTCAGGGTAACGCTCAGCGTCGACCTCTTCCTTTAATTTAACGGGCTGGGGGAAGGCTTATGCGGCTTTAGGCCAGCTCACGAGTGTTCCCTCAACCTACACCGTACCACGCGCGATCTGCGTTAAAGCCGTCCGGCACGTCTTCTAAAATGTCTAATGCTTTAAGGATATCTTCCTCCGTCATCGTTTTTCCTGCGATTTTTGACTTACCGGCAACAGGAGTCAGTCCTGACTCGATGGCCTCTTTAAGGTATTTGTCGTAAAGATCTTTCGGCAAGCCCCGAGAGCGCATCTCGTCGAGTGTCATTTTAATGACATTTTTGTCCATGACCTCGCCGTAAATCTTACGAAGAGCTTTTCTGGCTTTTGTCATTACTGCGGCGTTCGCGAAGAAAGCATCGTGGATCGTGCTTGTTGCGATATTGTTTTCTTTTCCCCACAAGTGGAACTTTTTTACGATAACGGCATCGTTAGAGTGATTCCCGTTTACTGCGAAGGCCGTTCTCGCCTTGGTGGCGTCGGCGATGTCGTTTATGTTGCCATCGTCATTAACCACTTGCTCCCACCATGTCGCACTGGTTTTCTGGGGTACTTGCAGGATGCTTGTCATCCAATTTCCGTCTTTGTCCTTATACCGCAGCTTTTCTTCAAACGTCTGTGTGAAATTCTGCTCAATGGTGGAGCCGTCGAAATTTACCCAAGGAACATTTGTCCATTTTTTAGGCAGCTTGTTGGCATAAAAAATCTCCACTTCGCTAAGTTTCTTCAGCTTCGCTAAGTCAAACTTGAAGTACTTTGCGCCGGTTCTTCGATCGTCGGGAGAAGGGATCCCATAGAGGAACTGCGAAAGCGATCCGTCTTTAGTCCAGAAGGGCAGTTGCTCTAGCAGTTGCTCAGAGACGGATTTGCTGGGGTTCAAGCCGAGCATCTCTGAGAGCCTTGGCGGGAGCTTGTACTGCCCTTTCTTCTCACCGAGCACCGCGATCTTGCCTATTGTTTTCCAATCAAAGTTAGACCTCGAAGGCTTAGCACTCTTGAGAAAGTCTTCCGCCAGCCTTCCGAAGAATTTGGTGAAGTCTTTTAAGATCGGCACTTGCTCGGCTAGCTCTTCGCTCATGATTTTGGCGATTGCCTTGAAGTCATCCGGCGTAACTACTTTGTTGTAAGACTTCGACATTTTCTCCACAAGGTCCTTTGTCTGCGAATCGAGAAACCACAGTTGTTCCATTATGTCGTCGCCGGGATCCGAGCCCTTGTTGAACACGTCTCGAACGTTGGCGCGGAGTCTCTTCATCTCAGCGACTGTGTCGGTGTCCCAATTAGGCACTCTTGCCGTACGTGCTGAAATCTCCGCCAATACAGTGTCGCGGTCAGCAGCTTTTACGACTAACGTGTCAGTGTCTTTTCCGAGAACTTTCGCGAGCTTCCCTTCAACATTAAGAATGCCTGTCCTGTCGCCGGCGCCGTAGAATGTGACCATGTTTTGCGCTTTCGCTGCCTTGCGCAAGTCTTTTTCTGTTAAGCCCAGTTTCTCGTTAAGTTTCCGGAAGCGTGGGTCGTTAAATGTCGCCGCAGCGATCTCATCGTATCGATTTTCTTCAGTCTTGCTCGTTAGGCAAAACCAGTTCTTTGCCGAGTTGTTACGTTAGTAGTTCTTCCAAGTTTTTCCTGAGCGCACTTGATATATTGAGCCACGATTTACTTTAAAATGCTTTGCAATCGCAGTGTCAGATTCGCCGCTACTTATCATTTTGCGAATAACAGGGATATCATCTACATTGAGACTGTTTGCCTTTTTTCTAGAGGCAATTGGAGGGATGAGATCAGGTCTGACGTGCTTCCAAGAACGTCTGTTTCGAAGGTTAGATAAGCTTCCTGCATTTATTGGAAAGTCTTTTGAAATATCAACATCTCTGTCACCACTCATCATTCTCTCTAAAATCTCTTCAACATCTTCTTCGTCAACTTTTGCCCAAGATTTTTCAGAGCCCTTTTTCATTAACCCCGTTTCATAAGCATGCTTTGTATTCTCAGAAGAAGTGACCCACTCTAGATTCGTATAGTCATTTTCTGTTTTAATACCACTGATATGGTTTACACTATACTTGCCTTCTACCTTTTCTAAGAAAGCCTCAGCTACAAGTTTATGCACGCGAGCTGTTCTTTTAGAGGGATCATAGAGATTTACACAGAAATAACCGCCTTGGTTTAAAGTTTGACGCAAGACTCTTTCTGTTTCTAAATTTACAACTTGACCGCAGCTTGAAATACCGTATCTAGTGTCATCTATTCTTTTAATTTGCATAATATTTTCCAGTATGTTCTCGGCAAAGAACATCTACATGTCACCATGCAGTCGAGACTATATCATCACCTTCACAGGTGTCCCGAGCTTCGAGCTCACTTGAGCCCTACGGATTTCATCCACCGTTCTGGCGGGTATATCCTAGTCGTTGAACCTTCAAACCCATTCCTGGGTAGGCTTGGCTGCTGATTATCTCTTAGAGACGTCCCAGCAATTCACGGGATTTTACAAGGCCGTACAGCCTTCGCTTCTGATTTGTGGGAACTACGTTGGAAAGCTCTGCCAGTTGCTTGTTCCGAGTTGTCAAGGCAATAATCTGAGCACCGGACGAGGAGGCGTCTTGCTCCAGGGCCAAGCCTGTTTTGTAATTCACAAGATTCTCTAAATTACTATCTGAGTACACATTGGCAATTGGTTTGAGATTCGGAATGCTGGCTTCAATCTTTTCACTAAGCTCTTCAATCAGCGCTTCTATCTCAAACCTGCCTGGGGCAATGATGCCTGCATGCTTAGCCGCCAAGTCTGCAGCTTGCCTGTTTGTTTTCAAGTAGTAAGAGCTGGCAACATCTTTAATTACAGTGTCTTCACCAAAACGTGACACTTTTAAAGCACGCTTTTGAGCTTCAATTAGCCGATAGCTCCTGTGCTGGCTGGGCACCCCTATTGCTTTTAACTGCTCCTCTACAAGCTCTCCGAGTTCTTCTACAACTTGCATTGCTAGATATTTTTGAGTGTTGCCACCACTGCGTTTTACAAATTTAGCTTTATTAGCAGCTACTTTCTCTGCACTAAATTTTTGACCGGTCTCATGATCAAACGTTTTATATGTGGCCCGCTCCCGCCTCAGTTTAGTTAGCTCAACGTCTGCAGTGTGTACCCATGGCGCAGCACCTTCAAGTGACTCGCCTTTTAATGCTCTTCGGATTATTTCTCTCTGAGACGTAAGTGCCTCGGAAGGTGTGCCCACATAGCTGGCATCGCCTTTGTTATTCACGCCCATCAGCTTAAGAAGACCGGCGACATCTTGCCTTTCACTCAACAGTGTAGTGGTTGTCGGGATACGTGCTGTCAAGAAGTCATCTATCTTTGAAGTCTCAATGGCAAACCTGAAAAACTTCCCCAACTCTTCCGCGTCAATGCTTTGCACAATATCCATTTCAAGAATAGCGCGAATGTCTCCGGGCTTATTCCTGCGCATATGATTGCCAATCTTAATCATATCAGGCCGAAACTTTTCAGCTATTTTCTGGCGACCTGTGATAGTCAGAGAGTTGAAACGCCCTTCAAACTTGTCGTCAAGCCCACCCAAGAAAGCACCCACCTGATCCTGAAAATTCTCAAATGCGTCTTTGCTGAAGGCGTAATCTTCGGCGGTGTTAAGGAAAGGCCTGAATGTTTCGCCCGCTTGAGGACCAATGAGCCCTCGATCATATATGCGCGCGCGGTGGTCAACAAAAGGATTATTGCTGAATGCGGTATCTTTCTTTCTCAGCCACTCCATCGCCTTTAAGCGCTCATACGCGTCCCCGCGCGAGGCCATATACTTTTTGTACTCGTTAAGAGAATTATAGTACTTTGCGTCGCCGCGATCATCCTCAAAGTATAACAGCTTTTTTGTGAAATCGTAAAAGTCACTATCAATTTTGTACTCTGCTTCTGACGCCTGGGTCATGGCATCGACGAGGCTTTGATCGACGAGGTCTTCGGGAAAATCCGAAAAGCTGGTGGTAGACGTTATTGGTATTCTGGTGTCTTCGATAAGGCCAGAAGGTTTCTTCATGAAATAAGTCTTATAGCCTTTGCGAAAAATTAGCCTGTTTCCTGGAGATATCGTACTGACACGCATGCCGACTTCTACTTTGCGAGTCAACTTAGAATACTCCGCAACACGAGGGTCGACAATCTTAAGACTATAAGCCAGGGTGTCATAGTATGGCCCGAAATATTGGTTACTCATTCGGCTTTTCATTCGGCGCTTTTGCACTCCGAACGTTTCCATGCTATAGAGCTTGGCAGTTCTTTTAGATTCCAAGAGCTTAACACCAACGTCAAACCACTTGCGTCTGTCGCCGTTCAAGTTCGCCATGTTGTAAAGGTCACGACCAATCGCGACGGCCAGCTGATCTCTGTCTGGTGAATCAGCCAAAGCCAACCTGTGCGCAAACCTTGTGTAGAACTGCTGAAGTTTCCCCTTGTTTAACCGGCTCATGAGGACCAACGGGATTTCCGTATTCAGCATCGGAGCCAACTCGCGGGCAATCTTAGGAGCGGTCTTGTCCTCCCATAGATTCTTCGCTCGGATGTTACTCAGGAAGTTATCGTGAAGGTCGTCCAGCTGCACCGCGCCCAACACAGGGTCAATGTAGTTGTCTTGCGTAAGCTTCTTGAGTACGTCTGAGCCCTTCCGTATCTGTGTTTCGATGGCGTCGGAAACGTTCATCACATCAAACTTGACCTGTGCCTGGGCAACGGCTTTGAAGTTCGCCCAAGGCTCCGGATTCTTGCGGTACCGTGTGAAGACTATTCGCAAATTGTCTGAGATAACCGCTCTTTCGTTGATTCCCATGTACTCGTCGAGGGAGCTCACAAACTTATTTATAAACTCTTTGTCTTGCGGCTGTAGGTCTTCAGACGAGTCCACCAGTCTTTGAGCATTGAAAAAGACGTAAGGGTTGGGCTGGTAGAGCCTAACGTCCTCGTAACGGCTTGTCATTGGGTTGAATTTAAGCTGATCCTCCGTAGGTGGCCTTGTAAGCACAAATCGTTTAGTTCTGCGCTTATTTCCCAAAACAGCGCCTCGGTAGTTGATAAGGGACAGCGTGCCATCGAGTTCGCCCGCTTGAAGCTTGTAGTAATCGCGCAAACGGTTTTGCATCCCGACGTCACCGAGGACGTCTTCAGGGCGCGAGATACCCAAATGTATAGCATCGAGTTTCCTTTTTGCGTTGGCAAACTTGATAGTGTCGTTCGGCGCCGTAAATTCAGAGTCCGTCAGCTGACGAAGGCCCCTGATGCCCACCGAGTTACCTTTCGAGTTGTAAAACTTACTGCCTTCTAGCTGGCCTTTATTGAATAGATCGACAGACTCAGAGCTTCCTAAGTGCCTCAGCTGTACTTCAAGAGTCTGCCGCTTCAGCCAACCGTCGTAGGTTTCACCAAGCGGTGCTCGCCCTTCGTAGTAGCGTAACTGAGAAGGCGTGAGCTTTGAGATATTGCGCTTTCGGACTTGGGCGACGTTCTCCAGAGAAGCCAGGTCTGCCCAATTTTTGAAAACAGGGGTGGTGGTCGACCGACAGTAGAAATGCGCGGGAGGCAGGTGTTTGTAGTCACCTACGGCATATACGTGAGTGTCGCGGTGAATGCAAATCTTAGTGGTTCGACCGTCAATGAGGGCAACATACTGCCAACCGTCCAGGCCGTCCGCGTTAGCCTCGTAAACAGCTTGGTCGGCTTGCGCGTTGACCGATGTCATCGCTGTAACCACAAGCGCATTGGAATTATTCCGAGTGATTTTATGAACACTCCCGGTACGCACCTCTTTGGCGATTTCTGCTGCGCCTTTACTTTGCGAGATACCCTTGCGGATCACCCCCTCAAGTCGCCGCTTCTCGCTCATACGCACGTTGTTCCACGCGGGCGCTAAGGCGCGGTTGCCTGCCAGGGGCTGCTTCAGCACCACGTCCTCGCCGACGGCTCTCGTGGCCTTTTTAGTGCGCCAGATGCCTGAAGTCGCAGACTCCAAACTTTGCCGCGTGTAACTCATCTGGTCATGCACAAGGCTCAGAAGAGAACGCTTTGTTGTCTGATACATTGTTTTGTAAGTTCTGATAAGCTCTTCGTCAAGCGCATCTCGTAGCCGGTTAAAGCCTTTGGTCGAAAGACTTGCTTCACGGAGCAACTTATCAACACGAAGCTCATGACCGTCCAGCGTAAGGAAAACTTTCCCTTCAACATTTTTCTCATACCGGCGGAGCATCGCGGCTCTGTCGATTGATCTATCATACATCTGTTCGTTTGCTGAAACGGCCATGACTGCCTCTTACTTTTCTAGATTAGTTTTATCATCCGTAGCGCCTTCACTGCCAGAGAGGATCAGCTCATCATCGTTGATTTCTTGCTGACCTTCCTCGTCGTTGTACTCTCCCGAGAGCATGTCGTTTTGCTTCAAGAGGTTTAACCAGATCTTGCGTGGGATGAGCCCTAACTGATACCATTCAGTAGCCAGCCTTAGCCAGTCTACACCAATTTGTCCTGTTTCAAAGTCAGCGGACATTGTAAATGAAACATCTTTCGCGGCAACCTCGACACCATAGCGCCACTCCAGCATAAACGCAATAATCTGCCGCAGAGTGTTACTGACTTGGACATTCAGTGAGCCAAGTTGCGCTGTTTGTGCGGCGTTGCGAATCATCAGAGCAACACCTGACTGCGCGTTCTCGGGCGCGAGGATGCGGATACCGAGCCTGGCCATCTCCTCGATAGCGGCGGCGATGGTCTTTTCCATGTCTTCCAGAGCGTCACTAGGGGTTGCCAGCACACCGATGGAGTCGTCTTGATCAAGGCGTATCCATGTGCCCAGGCCTTTGCTCACAACTTCTTCAAACTCTTCCGTGTTCATGTCTGAAGCGATCCACGGTGTAAACGTTGAGGCCCCGTACATAAGATGGTTTCGCCGGCTGACCTTGTTGTAGAGCGCGACTTCTTTGTCAACAAGTGGCGTCACAAACGGCTCACGCGGAGTGTAATCCCCATTCAGAGGCCAGGCGGGGATGTACTTAAGCTTCTCGCCGTTTTTTGTCAGGTTATCTTGCGTCTTGTCCAGTTTAAAAGTCTTTCCGGAGCCTTCAGGATTGTACTGAACTTGGCCGTTCACGGTTTCGCGCTGAGCTTCACCGGCTTCAGTGTAAGTTCGAATCCGGTAAGACCCTTCGGGGTCAATGTCATGGACCCAGACTGTCTCAATTAGCTCCGGATGGAATGTATCGTCGTCTTCAAACACTTCTTGATAGCCCCGAACGATAACGTGCTTTAAAGTTTCTTGGCCATACACGTCCGTGACTGTCCTGACGTTTATTACTGTTTCCGCCGGCCAGATAACTGGGGAAGGTCTGTATTTCAGCTTTTCTTCTCGAGTCAAGTCTGCGGCGTTTGGGACTTCGGGGTACCCAACGTAAATCCACGTGTTGTCAGTCTTCATTTCTTCCCACAGAGCGTCTTTCAAAAATGCTGTGATGGGGGAATTGTCAGTGCCAAACTCTTCTAAAATCCAAGCCGTGGCGTCTTTGGGGACGTTGGCAGGAAGCTCCAAAGCGGGTTGCTTTCGCAGCAAAGAGCCGATTAACATCTTTGCAAATTGCGACACAATGCCAGGAAGCTCTGCCTCGGCTTTGAAAAAGCTGTATTGTTGCTGAGTCATGCTGGGTGAAAAGGGGATCAGCATATTTGAGTAACTGACCGCGTCAAGCAGCCGGTCTTTCTCTTTAACGTACTGCTCCCCACCACAGACGGCATGATTTTTGTCCCAAATCGGTTTAAGCGACTCGTAAGCATCGGTAGGATCGCCTACGTTTTTTGGGTTAACTCCGGATAAAATTGCCATTATTGTCCTCGCGGGGAGCCGCTGAAATTACTGGTTACGCAGTGCTGCGTTGAACTGCACGACAGTACCGCGAAAAATAGTCCGACTGGTGGTGCAAGTGGCAATCACGATTCCCTCTTCGTCATCGGCGGGGACAATGCTCCAATGGGCGGGTATACGATCCGGCAGAGTTTGAAGAAGCTCGCCGACTTTAACGGGAGACGCAAGCGGTTCTGGCGGTTGCGCTTCCGTAAGTTTTTCTTCCGGGGCGACTTGTGGCCTTTTTTCATCTTCTAGTTGCTTTGCGGATTTTGGTGTTGATACCATTTACGGCCTCTACTATGTTGAAGTCTTCTCTGGTCTTCCAACCTAAGAAAACGTGGATGGAAACTACGTAGGAAAGCATGACAAGGCCATTCAACAGGTCGAATGCCAGCCACATCAGCGATGCGGCTCCCCCGATGTATTTTCCGGGGTCGCCGTAAAGCCAATTTAGTTGCAGGAAGACCAATGCGCCCGCTTGCAGCAGAACCAAGCCCAAAAGGATTGAGAGCGCCGTTTTCAGAGGTGCTTCCGCGTGTTTACATTTGCGAAGCATACTCACGTCAATGAGCGCGTTGGTGATAACGCAAATATAGAGGGCAAGACTAACATAATGCACTACTGTCAGCATTATAGTAACCTCTCGGCGAGAAAGGCCAGTGTGATGGCAATACCGCTTGTCCCAGTTGCTCCCACAACCCATATAAAGCCTTTCTGAACAAGTTTTGCATTACTGAGATCAATGCGGAGTTGTTGAACTTCCGGTGCGAGATTAGAGTGAATTTCGACAAGCTGGGACTGCTGAACGATAAGTTCAGAGAGTTTATTGAGCTTCTCATGAATCTTATCGTCAGCCTTCTCCAGTCTGTCCAGTCTGCGGCCGAGATCACTGCCTCCCTCAGACATAGTAATCCCTTAAGCCGCCGTCAATACAGCTGTAGGCACTTCGGCAATACCTGGCGAAGAGTAAGTTTCGGGAGTACCAAAAGCGTTCGTAGACTTGAGGCTGCTGCCGCCCCATAAAGAGTAGTGAGAGATCGTGTCAGCGGGGACCGAAATGTCAAGAGAGCTAGCCATCGCGCGGACGCCTGCAGAGGCCGCTGCGAGAACAACTGCAGTGCTTGTGTCCGCAACTTCATTTAACGTGCCTGCAGCGCCGGGGTCTGCCGAGTGGAGCTTGATTGTGTCGATGATAATGCCGTCAAGGCCTTCGTCTTTTGCCAGATCAGTAATCATAGGAAGTTTGCCTGTGTGTGTTGAATTTGCATTCCGTCTTGCATCACAAAGAATGAGTTATTGTCAGAATCAGTGAACCAGAGCTCAAACTGGTAGTTGTGATTAACTAAATTTGCCGTGAAAGTCTCATCCAAGACTAGGACAATGATCCCATCGATATAAGTCAGCTCAGAGCCTCTTTCAAAGACCTTGAAAATTTGCCCGTCTGAATATATCGTGAAGTACAGGCCGTTCACGCTACTCGGGACTACTCCATTCACTGTTATCGGAAATTCTAATTGCCGCCACGCATTTTGAACAACTTCAATCATCTCTTGATTCTCCGTCAAAATATGGCTAGACTCTGAAACCACGTCCACCAAAATGTAGCGAGACCCTGAAATCACGTCTACAAGGTCGCTGCGGTGTTCCCCTGTTAGTACGATTACGACGGGAATCCCAAACACAGCCTCGCTGGAAAACGCAACACAAACATGGTGGCCAGTAGGTGTTTCATAAAATTTCCTCTGCGTATTGATCGTAAGAAGATTTACCGAAGAAGCGAACCCCCCAGTAGATAGGGTACCTGCGCCTGCGCGGGAGGCCCTCGTCTTTCATGGCGGCTAAGAAGGTGTCATCTGCGTATTTCTTGCCTTTCTGACTCTTGTAGAGATAGTCGTGGATCGTGGCCGCCCGAACACTGCGCCCTTTAAGCGCGGCATACAAGAATGGGACTCGCGGCACACTATCAAGATCAGTGACGGCACCCGAAGGAACCACCACCGTGCCCTTGTTGCCGAAGTACATAAACACCTTGGTGAGCTGCCATTTGTCCTTGCCCAGATGCCTGTACTCAAGCGAGGAAAACTTTGGCAGTCCGTGCACGCTTTTCATTACTGAACCCTCTGGGCCGCTTGATCAATCCACCTGAACAGGGTATCGATAGTCACCTTGTCCTCCGGGTTGATAAGCCCCTCACCGACCAGGTCAAGGATTACATTACGCGCTTTCGTCAGGGCAAAGTTAAGTAGCTCTTGATCAGCAAGGCTGTACTTCTGCCAGTCGATCTCTGCACGAACCACGGAGTCCAGCTCAAGCAGCGTGTACTCACCGGGCAGTTTCGTTTCAATGTCTGCCAATTTCTCTCGGAGCTTTGTCGCACGCTCGATAGGGTCATCGGCACCTGCAATGAAGCGCAGTGTCAGCTGATTCGTGACGAGCTGAGCGGTCATGGGACTTTCCTCAATCTTGTCCAGGACAGAACAGCCTACTGTAAAGAACATTGTCATAAGAACTGTGAATAGCACTTTCATAGATTTCGCCGATTTGTGATTAAATTTTTTCGAACCAGTCGCCCTTGCGGGCTTGATCCCAATTTCTGATGACCTCGACTAGAGACTTTTTACTCACGATGTCGCCGACTAATCTCTCAACGGCGTTAACCAACTCAGGGCCACACTTGTACATTTCAGGCATTTGCTGTGCGCTGATTTCGGGAGTTTCACCCAGAACACACAACCGAGACATTTGTGACGTGCCGCCGGTGGCCTGGTTGTCATAAAGGTTGTTTGCCGCAAGAGTGAGTCTCTCTCGATGACTCTCAGAAAGCTGCTTCCAAGGTAGTTGACCGGAGCTGCCGGAGATTGAGGCGAGGATCCTTTCGGCCTCGTGCGCCCTTTCGGCAAGCTTTGCGAAGTACCGTTGTTGTGCCGCCCGTGCTTCTTTTTTCATTTCAAAACCTCTCGATTCGTTCCTCTAGCGCGCGGGAATGGGCGTACATTGCCCTGATTTGGACCATTAGCAGACCTTGGTCGACAGCAGGAAGGGCAGCGTAACTGTCCGTGTGCATGAAGTAAGAGAGGTCTTGAATATCATTCTCAAGCCTTGCCTTCTGCTGGGCTGTTTTCTCCTCATGGGCTCTCATGCCATCACCGCGTAAGCTTCCAGCTTGTAGATCTCGGAAAAGGTATTCTCGAAAGAGATCTTTTGGCCAATCGCGTCACGCTGATTGTCCGGGTCAATGCATGTGGCGGGCTTACCCACGACAACGAAACCGCTCTTCATCTTAATGCCGCAATACAGGAACATGTGGCCGCATAGTTGAACTTTGCTGAATTCCATTGAATCGATCTTTTCAGTGATGCTCTTGGAGGAGATATAGTCGCCTTTGCAACCGAGCTTTTCCATCATTTCTTCAATTTCAGTGCGCATTTTATTTGCCCTTAGTGTAAGGAAATTCCAGGTACATTTTCAGCTTTCCAACCCATCAGAAATTAGCTCCTCTGGAGGCTCTCTTGCCGCCATTTCTCACGGGGTATAAGAATTCACAAAGATAGCGAACTCCGTCTGAGAAATGCTCAAGATTTTCGGTCTTGTCGATTGTCGCGGAGT
>Ga0307971_1000335_pt1 | contig 25782 bp, 20 predicted proteins | sample OrgLakmetagen714_FD_201820 | JGI IMG/M metagenome (GOLD analysis project Ga0307971, IMG submission 201820) | Saline water microbial communities from Organic Lake, Antarctica - #714 | ecosystem: Environmental > Aquatic > Non-marine Saline and Alkaline > Saline | place: Antarctica: Organic Lake... | reverse complement strand
TAACACAAGCACAGCCATATCGTTTTCCAAATAGTGCCTTTACAGGCCTTGTGACGGAGGCCGAAACCTCTCTCCCCTCGGGAATGTCTACCACCGGCTCCCGCTTGCGCGGCAACTGAAACCTTCGACGCTTTGCCTTTCGCCAGCGTGATTCCAGTTTTCCAGTGTCCGGTGCTGAGGTAGCACACCGGAGTGGGTCTTAACGACCTGTGGTAAACGTAGCGGGTTGGTGTCCGCTTTCCCTGGTCAACCCGGCTTGCAGGGTGTTCTCTACAAGCCCCGTCGTTCACGGCGGGGTAGTTGATTTCAGTGCATCCTTGTTTTGCCGTGGGTCTGTGGTTGTTGATTTAAGGTTTTTCGCGCCAGGTCAGCGGCTTTGTCTGCGCTGAGCTCGCCAGAGGCAATGCGTTCCAGTACTGTTGCCATGACCGCAACAGCCTGGCGCTGACTTTTGAATTCGGCTTGAAAAGCAGTGTCTATGGCTTCGTAAACTGCCTGAATTTTTTGCTCCCGATCGCCCGCTTTGGCGGCGGTGTCGTTGATGGCTTTCAGGCAGGCGCGTGCGATGGCAATGTAGCGCTCGGCGTTGGGGTTTTTCTGGGACATGAAGTTATTCCAAACAACAGATACGATGGATAACAGACGCGGGTGTGCGTCGAAAGTTCCCGATTATCGCATTGATGGCCGCGGGTTGCTAAAACCTCAATGCCTTGGGTCTTTATACGCAAATACTGCTATAACTTATTTTTACAATAACGTAACCATTAAGGCGGATAATGCATGAATTATTTTGTAACAGGCGGCACCGGGTTTATCGGTCGGTTTTTGATAGCCAGGTTGCTGGCGCGCGGCGCCATCGTTCATGTACTCGTGCGTGAGCAGTCGGTGCAAAAGCTGGCGGACTTGCGGGAGAAGCTGGGCGCTGATGAAAAACAGATCAAGGCGGTGGTCGGTGATTTGACGGCGCCGGGCCTTGGCCTTGATAAAAAAACATTAAAGCAGTTGAGCGGAAAGATTGATCACTTTTTCCACCTGGCGGCCATTTACGATATGTCGGCCAGTGAAGAGTCACAGCAAGCAGCCAACATTGATGGCACTCGCGCTGCCGTGGCCGCAGCCGAGGCACTTGGCGCCGGAATTTTTCATCATGTGTCGTCCATCGCGGTAGCCGGTCTGTTTAAGGGCACCTTCCGTGAAGACATGTTTGCCGAAGCCGGTAAGCTGGACCATCCTTACTTCAGCACTAAACACGAGTCTGAGCGGGTGGTGCGCGACGAGTGCAAGGTGCCGTTCCGCATTTACCGCCCGGGTATGGTGATTGGCGACTCCGCTACCGGTGAGATGGACAAGGTAGACGGGCCTTATTACTTTTTCAAGATGATTCAGAAGATTCGCGGCGCGCTGCCTCAGTGGGTGCCCACCATAGGCCTTGAAGGCGGCCGTCTGAACATTGTGCCGGTGAATTTTGTAGCGGATGCGTTGGACCATATCGCCCACCTGCCAGACGAAGACGGCAAGTGTTTCCATCTGGTGGATTCTGACCCGTACAAGGTTGGTGAAATACTCAATATATTCTGTGAGGCGGGCCACGCACCCAAGATGGGCATGCGTATTGATTCGCGCATGTTCGGATTTGTGCCACCCTTTATTCGCCAGAGTCTGAAAAATTTGCCGCCGGTGAAGCGTATGAGTCGCGCTTTGCTGGACGATCTGGGTATTCCTGCGTCGGTGCTGTCTTTTATCAATTATCCCACCCGCTTTGATGCCCGCGAAACCGAGCGAGTGTTGCAGGGCACCGGTATAGAAGTGCCCCGCCTGCCAGACTACGCAACGGTGATCTGGGATTACTGGGAGCGCAATCTGGACCCAGACCTGTTCAAAGACCGCACTCTGCGCGGCACGGTGGAAGGTAAAGTGTGCGTGGTAACCGGCGCCACCTCCGGTATTGGCCTGGCGACTGCGGAAAAGCTGGCGGACGCGGGTGCGATTCTGGTGATTGGAGCGCGTACGCAGGAAACCCTGGACCAAGTGAGCGCACAGTTGAACGCGCGAGGCGCCAACGTACATGCTTATCAGTGTGACTTCGCGGATATGGACGCCTGTGACCGGTTTATTCAAACCGTTAGCGAGAACCACGGTGCGGTGGATGTGCTGATAAACAATGCCGGCCGTTCCATACGCCGCTCACTGGACAAGTCCTTTGATCGTTTTCACGATTTTGAACGCACCATGCAGCTGAACTATTTTGGTTCGTTGCGTTTGATCATGGGCTTTGCGCCGGCCATGTTAGAACGTCGCCGTGGCCACATCATCAATATTTCGTCTATTGGTGTGCTGACAAACGCGCCGCGCTTTTCGGCCTATGTCGCTTCTAAAGCGGCACTGGATTCGTTCAGCCGTTGCGCCGCGGCGGAGTGGTCAGACCGGCACGTTTGTTTTACCACCATCAACATGCCGTTGGTGAAAACGCCGATGATAGCGCCCACTAAAATCTACGATTCTGTGCCCACATTGAGCCCGGAAGAGGCAGCGGACATGGTGGTGAATGCGATTGTTTACCGGCCCAAGCGCATTGCGACGCGGCTTGGCGTGTTTGCTCAGGTACTAAACTCGGTGGCACCCAAGGCGAGTGAAATTCTAATGAATACCGGCTACAAGATGTTCCCGGATTCGATGCCTAAAAAAGGCAAAGAGGTAAGCGCTGAAAAGGGTGCATCCACCGACCAGGTGGCATTTGCAGCCATTATGCGGGGCATTCACTGGTAGCAAACACTGCACGGTGAATTCATTGGTAATAAAAAAGCGGCGGTGCATTGGCACCGCCGCTTTTTTTCATTCTGCAACTTTTCAATCCTGCAACAACACTATTCGAAAGGCGGGGGTGGGAAGCCCCCAAGTTCCTGCCAGCGATTAACGATACTGCAGAAAAGATCGGCGGTTTTTTCTGCGTCATAGGCCGCTGAGTGCGCTTCTTTACTATCAAACGGGATGCGCGCCAGTTTACAAGCCTGGGCCAGCACCGTGTGGCCATAAGCCAGGCCCGCCAGGGTGGCGGTATCAAACGTCGAAAACGGATGAAACGGGTTGCGTTTGATGTCTGCGCGCATGCTGGCGGCGAACACGAAATTGTGATCGAACGTGGCGTTATGCCCCACAAGAACCGCACGTTTGCAGTCAAAGGCCTTCATCGCTTTGCGTATCGGACTGAATATTTCACTCAGGCCTTCGCGTTCCGGCACCGCTTCACGCTCTGGGTCCCACGGATCTATGCCGGTAAAGTCCAGCGATGACTGCTCGAAGTTAGCGCCTTCAAACGGGTCTATCTGCTGCAGGTAAGTTTCGCCACGGTGTAGAAAGCCGTTTTCGTCCATGGTGACCATCACCGCTGCTATTTCCAGCAAAGCGTCTTTGGCGGGGTTGAATCCGGCCGTTTCAACATCTACGACAACAGGAAGAAACCCGCGAAAGCGACGGGACATGGGGTGCGTTTGGCTGTTTTCTTCGGTCACTCAAACTCCAACGATGGCGCTATGTGAAAAGGTAATGTAATGAAGGATTACGCCAGGCGCCAGTAAATGGTTTCACCGGCGCTCAATGGCACGATGCTGCCACCGGCTAGCGGCAGCTCATCAGGCATGGTCCAGGGTTCGCGTACCAGGGTTATGGTGTCTGTGTTACGCGGCAGGCCATAAAAATCGGCACCGTTGAAACTGGCGAAAGCTTCAAATTTATCCAGCACGCCCAACTCTTCAAATACTTGTGCGTATAGGCTGATAGCACCAAACGCCGAGTAGCAACCGGCGCAACCGCAAGCCGTTTCTTTGCGGTCTTTGGCGTGGGGTGCGGAATCAGTACCCAGGAAAAATCGTTTGTCGCCGCTGGCCACTGCTTCTCGCAGCGCCTGTTGATGGCGATTGCGCTTAAGAATGGGCAGGCAGTACAAGTGAGGCCTTACACCGCCAACCAGCATGTGGTTACGATTGTACATCAGATGCTGGGGGGTGATGGTGGCCGCCAGATTGTCGCCTTGGTGCTGACGCACGAAGTCGGCGGAATCTGCGGTGGTGATGTGCTCTAAAACCACTTTCAAGGTGGGAAACGCCGCCAGTGTAGGCGCCAGAACCCGCTCCAGAAATACTTTTTCACGATCAAAAATGTCGATGTCGGCATCGGTCACTTCGCCGTGTACCAGCAGCAGCATGCCGCAATCGGCCATGGCCTGCAGTGCCGGAAAGATGTTGGCCACATCGGTTACGCCGGAATCCGAGTTGGTGGTAGCTCCGGCCGGGTACAGTTTGGCAGCCACTATGCCCTGCGCCTTGGCTTGTCGCACGCACTCTGGCGTGGTGGTTTCGGTCAGGTACAAGGTCATCAACGGTTCGAAATGGCTGTTACCGGCCGCGCTGCGAATACGCTCGGCGTAGGCCAACGCCTGGTCGGCAGTGGTCACCGGCGGTACCAGATTGGGCATGATAATGGCGCGACCGAATACCGCGGCGGTATTCGGTACCACGTCATTCAATATAGCGCCGTCACGAACGTGCAGGTGCCAGTCGTCGGGGCGGGTAATCGTCAGTTGCTGGGTCATGATTGCGAGCCACTCATTAAAAAACCGATGCGTTTTAAAAACGTGAAAGATGCAAAAGGTGAAACATGCTATGCGCGAAAGATACGCTGCGGCGCCGAAAAATTGGCAGCAGTATAACAGAAGGTTGCGCGGTTTGTTTTACTCAAGGGACCTTGATGGCAACGGCCGCGTTATAAAAATGGGTGGCGACCTAAAGATGCAAAGCGACTGGCCGATACCTAAGGAAACCGAGTTTAGAACGGTCACCCAGTGTGGCCATGAAGCCCCCAAAGGTAGTGATCGATGGCGTTGAGAATGCAATTGTTGACCCGTTGTTTGCCGGCAGCCTTGGTGGTTTGCCCTTTACTGAGCGCGCCTGCGCTGGCAACCAGTTTTGGCGCGGGCATCGAAAACAGCCAGTGGTATTTGTCGGAGTCGGTCTTTGAATGTGCGCTGGTACACCAGGTGCCCGGCTATGGTCGCGCAACCTTCCGCCACCGCGCGGGTGAAAGCCTGCTTTTTTCGCTGGAAGCCGACACGCCGCTGATGCGCCCCGGCAGTGGGATGCTGGTGGCTGAGGCGCCAAGCTGGCGCCCTGGCGTTGCGCCGCGGCCACTGGGTTTGGTTACGGTTCCGGAAGGCAGCAGTGCGGTAGTGCTAGGCGCTATCCAGAGTATGCAGGTTGCCTATGGCTTGCTGGATGGCCTCTCGCCAACGCTTACCCGGCAGTCCTGGTTCAATTCTCAACCGGTGCGGGTGCACGTATCGAATATCAACTTCGCTTCGCCATTTCAAGGTTATCGCGCCTGTGCAGGTAATCTGTTGCCGGCCAATTTTGATCAGTTGCAGGGTTCCCGTATTCTGTTTTCTTCGGCCAGTGTGGCGTTGAACGATGCCGACAGGCGCAGCCTGGATAGGGTTGTGGCCTACGTACTGGCCGATTCAACGGTGACTACAGTATTGGTGGACGGTCATACCGACAGAACGGGAAGCCGGATTGATAACCGGAAGCTGGCGCAGGATCGCGCCGAGGCAGTGGCGGGCTATCTGAAAAGCCAGGGTGTCGCAGAAAGCAAAATTGTCGTGCGCGCCCACGGTGACCAATTTGCTGCGTCAGGCAACCCGGCGCAAGACCGGCGCGTTGTTATTCGAATGGAGCGAAAGGGCGATAGCACAGAATGGCAGCAGGCCAGTGCTATACCTGAGTCTGGTGCTGGTTAATAGTGCGGCTTAATGGCGCCGGTTAACAACGGCGCACAAGGCCGGCGCGGATTCACTTTACCGCGTGCAGTACTTCCAGATGGGTGGCCACGCTTTCCGCAAGAGCCTTCAGGTGATACCCACCTTCCAGTGTTGAGATAATCCGGTCATTGGCGTGGTCTTTGGCAACGCTCGCCAGCATCTCGGTTAACCAGCGAAAATCCTCTGTTTCCAGATTGAACTCGCCCATCGGGTCCAGCTTGTGCGCATCAAATCCTGCGGAAATCAGCACCAGCTGTGGCTTGAAGTTCTGTAGGCGTTTCAGCCAGCCAGCTTCCACGGCGTGGCGATAATCCAGTGCTGAGCAATCCGCCGGCAGCGGAATATTAATGATGTTTTCAGCCTGGCGGTGCACATGAGTGTGCGGGTAAAACGGGTGTTGGAAACTTGAACACATAAGAATGCGCTCATCGCCGCCGACAATGTCTACGGTGCCGTTGCCTTGGTGAACGTCAAAATCAATAATCGCAACCCGTTCAAGGCGGTGAAAACTCAGTGCGCGCATGGCCGCCAGGGCCACGTTGTTGTAAAAACAGAAACCCATGGATTTGCTGCGTTCGGCGTGGTGGCCAGGCGGGCGGGCGCACACGAACGCATTGGTGACCTGGCTGCTCATCACCATATCAACCGCCTGAATGTTGGCGCCGGCCGCCAGGCGCGCAGCGCGCAGGGTATCGGGCGTCATTGCGGTGTCTGGGTCAGTGAACACGCGGCCACGGGTTGGCTGCATCATGTCGAGCTGCTTTAGATAGCTTTCCGGGTGAACAGTCAGCAGTTGATCGCGGGTAATTTCATCCGGGCGAACGTAGTCAAGATCTTGGGCGAATGCGGTGTCTGCCAGGTAACTCTGAATGGCGGCAATGCGCTCAGGGCGTTCTGGGTGCTCTGGGCCCATATTGTGTTTGTTGCCGTCGTCGTGGGAAAAAAAGGCCGTTGTCATAATACGTTGGCTGCCCCGCTGGTTTATTGTATTTTTTTTATGATATCAGGAAAAAATCGGTTGCGGTCTTTCTTTGGTCTAACTTTAATCTTAGTCAAAATTACGCCAATTGACATTTTACACCAATTTATCAGCGCCTAAGATACACTGATCAAGACGACCCTGATCCATAAGGAACCTGCGCTTGAGCACTCGATACCTGGAAAGTCTGTTTAATCCCGAGTCTATTGTGGTGGTGGGTGCTTCTGAGCGGGCTGACAACCTGGGCGGTATGGTTCTGCGCAACCTGTTGGGTGGCGATTACCCTGGCAAACTGCTGGTTCTGAACCCGAGCGATTACGAGAACGTGCACGGCGTGGCCTGCGCAAAAAGTGTTGCCGACATGCCGTTTGTACCGGAATTGGCGATTATTTGTACGCCGCCGAAAACCGTGCCGAAAATGATCCGGCGCTTGGGCAAGGCCGGTGCGCGTACCGCCATTGTGATGACCGGTGGTATGTCGCGCAGCCACAGCAAAACCGGCCGCCCATTGATGTATTCGGTACGCGACGCCGCTCGTGAAAGCGGAATTCGGGTGCTTGGACCCAACACCATCGGGCTGATGGTACCGGCACGCAACTTGAACGCCACATACGCCCACATGGGGGCCATTCCGGGTCGGGTGGCGTTTGTTGGCCAGTCGGGCACCATTGCCAGCGCGGTGCTGGATTGGGCCTTTGCCCGCGGTGTTGGCTTCTCCTATTTTTTGACTCTGGGCGATGGCATGGACATCGACCATGACGATCTTATCGATTACCTGGCCCAAGACACCCGCACTCGCGCCATTTTACTGCACCTTGAGAACGTGCCTAACCCGCGCCGTTTTATGTCATCGGTGCGGGTAGCGTCGCGCACAAAACCGGTTATTGCCTTGAAGTCTGGACGGGTGCCGGAATCGGAATGGTTCGTTCACGAACTGCCGGCCGGCATCAAACACAGCGATCCTATCTACGATGCCATGCTCAAACGCGCCGGTGTGCTGCGGGTAGACGGCTTGGGGCAAATGTTTGATGCTCTGGAAACACTGACGCGCATGAAGCCCCTGCGCCGCGAATCGCTGGTTATGATAGCCAACGGTGTTGGGCCGGGCGTGCTGGCAGTAGACCGTTTGGCGTATCTGGGTGGGGAGCTCGCCACGTTATCGGAATCGGCCATTGAGGCGTTGGCAGAGCTGTTGCCGCCGTATTGGACGCGCCGTAATCCTATTGACCTGGGATATAACGCGTCGCCGGAACTTTACGCCAAAGTACTGAAGATTCTGTCGAAAGAACCGGAGCTTGCGAATGTGTTGGTGATGTACGCGCCAAGCCTGACCGGCGACAGCCGGGAGATTGCCAACTCGGTGATCCAGGCCATTAAGGGCACACGGCTGAACGTATTTACCTGCTGGCTGGGCCAGAGCACGGTGATGGATTCCCGCGAGGAATTCTATCGCGCCGGTGTGCCGTCGTTCTTTAACCCGGAAAAAGCGGTGATGGCGTTCATGCAGCATGTGCGTCATCAGCGTGTGCAGCGCCTGCTGACAGAAACCCCGGAGTCGTTTACCGATCATTTGTCAGATCACAGCAACACCCGCCGGGTGATCGTGAACGCGTTGCGTGCCGGGCGTAATCATTTAACCAATGAAGAAGCGCGCGGCGTGCTGAGTGATTATAACATTCGCGCTATAGACACGATATTTTGTGACGATGTGGATGAGGTACTGGGGGCTTTTTCGGTAGAGCGTCGGCCCATGGATATTACCCTGGTGCACGAGCAGGCCTGCCATCCGTTTCAGTCCCACAGTCCGAATCAGAAGCGCTACAACTGCACCATGCCCAAACTTAACAGTGAGGCAGCCATTATTGATGGCTGTCAAAGCCTATTAGAGGAATACAGCAAGCACTTCCCGGAAAGCGGTTTTTTGGGTTTTGCGGTGCAGTTCTCCTATCAGCATGTGGGCGGGATTGAGTTCAGCGTCGGCATCACCCGTGATGCGCTGTTCGGTCCCTTGGTGGTGTGCGGTGCTGCTGGCGCCCAGATCAACGTCATGACCGACCGACAGATTGCATTTCCGCCGTTGAATATGGTGCTGGCGCGCGAGCTTTTACGGCGCACCTATATGTACAAGCTCCTGAAAGAGCACAGTCTGAAACCGGAGCATGATATTCGCGCTGTGTCGGAAACCCTGGTGACTCTGTCGCAAATTGTGATCGACATTCCGGAGATTCAAGGGCTGGAAATTTCGCCGCTGTTGTTTAACGACGAAGGCGCGGTGGCCGTTAATGTGGCAATCAACTTGTCTGACGAGCCGGGTAAACCGATCATTCAGCCTTATCCGCGGGAGCTTGAGGAATGGATAGTGCTGCCAAGATCCGGACGCCGTGTGATAATCCGGCCGGTACTTGCGGAAGACGAGCCTGCCCACCGGGCGTTTCACGAACTGCAGTCACCGGAGTCTATTCGCTATCGGTTCTTCCAGTATCGCAAGCATTTTTCCCGCGAAGACGTGGCGCAGATGGTGCAGATCGACTACGACCGCGAGATGGTGTTCATTGCCAACGCGCCCCGCGAAGACGGCGACGGTGAGGAAACCCTGGGCACCGTGCGCACCTGGACCGACGCAGATAACTTGCGCTGCGAGTTTGCGGTAATGGTGCACGACAAGATGAAGGGCGAAGGCTTGGGCAAGACCCTGATGGGGAAAATGATCGATTACTGCCGTGCCCGTGGCACCGTTGAAATGGTGGGGGATGTACTGCCAGACAACCGGCCCATGCTGAACCTTGCTGAACATCTGGGCTTTCACATCAAGTTCAATCAGGATGAGGAAGTAATGGACCTGAGCCTGGTACTGAACGAGCCGGAAAAAGACTGGCAGAGGGAAAGGATGAACAAGGGCGGCCACTGATCTTCAAATCACGCCGCCCGCTGTGGGGTTACTCGCTGACCGGGGCAGGGCGGTCTTCGCCATCTATTAAAGCCGAGCGGTCTTCGCCGCCCAGAGCTTCGAGTAGCCCCGGAATCAGTTTTGCGAGCTCCAGTGTCATCAAGCTAAAACTGGCGTCGAATTTTGCTAAGGCGTCGTCAGCGTCAACGTTTTCGAGTTGTTCTTGAAGAGTTTCGCCGAACTTGAGGCGACGAATGCCCAGCTCTTCGTCGAGCACGAACGACACGTTGTCGTCCCAGGTAATGGCCAGTTTGGTGACTTGCATGCCGGCCTGAAGATGGTTTTGAATTTCATCCGCCTGCAAGTTCATACCTTTGCAGCGCACAACGCCGCCGTCTTCCGCTGGGTCTTTTAGCTCGCATTCATCGCCCAGCTCAACTTGCGCCGGTAAATCAATGGATTCGTCCAGCCAGCCAGTAAAGGTGAAGATGGGCGCCTGTTCCACGGCGGGTGGCCGCACGGGCAATGAGCCGATGCTTTTGCGCAGCGCCGATGCGATTTCTTCGGCCTGTTTGGCCGAGCCTGCATCCACCACCATCACGCCATCTTTCGGTGCCAGATAGGCAAAACTGCGACGGTTTTTGGAAAACGCCTGGGGCAGCATTTCCAGCATGACCTGCTCTTTCAGCTCGTCTTTTTCCTTGCGGCGTACTTTTCGGCCCTGATCAATCTCAATGGCTTCGGCGCGCTCTTCCACCAGTTCCTTAATCACCGAGCTGGGCAAAATTTTGTCTTCCCGGCGCAGTGCAATTAGGTGATAGCCATTGGCGCTGTGCACCAGTGTTTCACCGTGCTTGCCCAGTGGCGCTACCCAACCCTGGCGCGTGGTTTCCTGAGGCCCGCAGGGCTTGAATGTGTCGGCCTGGAGCTTTTCTTCCAGTTCATCTGTGGTGATATCGAAGGGCTTGGTAAAACGAAAAACACGGGCATTGCGAAACCACATACTGGAAGCATCCTTGAGTCAAAATCAGATCGTGCAGGGGTAGAAGATAAAAAGCAGACGTTGAACTGTAAAAGGTTCAATTGTAATAGATAGAGCCGCTATAGCTGGATGATTTCAACCAGCACGGTTTTGATTAAAAAGCCCAGAACGCCCGCACCCATTATAGTAAACATCATAATGGTGCCAAACTTTCCAGCTTTGGACTTTTTGGCCAGATCCCAAACAATAAAACCCATCCAGACCATAAGCCCGGTCAACAGAACGGCCATGGAAATTTGCGAGAATACCGCTTCGCTCATGAACAGGGTCCTTAGAGTTTTAAAATCAGCAATGGTAAATTTGGCTTCGGCTGAAAACGTTCCGGGCAACGAGTATTCAAGATTATGGCCGCTAAGCCGCAGAATCAGGCCTTGGTTTGCTCCTCGCGCAGGAAGATCCAGTTGTTGGCATCAGACTGCTCGGGGCTGAAGTAGTAGCCGTCAAGATCGAACTTTTTCAGGTCTTCGGCTTTGGTGATGCCATTTTTTATGGCGTAGCGGCACATCAGTCCACGGGCCTTTTTGGCATAAAAGCTGATGATTTTATATTGGCCGTTTTTCTGATCTTTAAAATTGGGGGTGATCAGCCGTCCTTCAAGGTCTTTCTTGTGCACCGCTTTGAAATATTCGTTAGACGCCAGATTCACCAGTACGCCGTCGTCGTCATTTAGCAGGCGATTGACCTCTTGAGTGATGGTGTCGCCCCAGAACGCATACAGGTCTTTACCGTGCTGGTTTTCAAATTTTGTGCCCATTTCCAGGCGGTAAGGCTGCATCAGATCGAGCGGTTTGAGCACCCCGTAAAGGCCGGACAGCATGCGCAGGTGCTTCTGCGCGAACTGAAATTCGCTGTTACTAAAGCTTTCGGCATCCAGCCCGGTGTAAACATCGCCCTTGAATGCAAGAATTGCCTGGCGGGCATTGCTGGGCGTGAACGGCGTGCTCCAATCACTGAAACGCTCGGCGTTCAGCTGTCCCAGCTTGTCGCTAATGCTCATTAAGTTGCTGACCTGGTGCGGCTCCAGTTCTTTGAGCTGGTCAATCAGCTCCCGTGCTGGCTCTAGAAAGTCGGGCTGGGTATGGTGTTCGGTTGCCAGCGGGCTTTTGTAATCCAGAGTTTTCGCAGGGGAAATAACCATCAGCATGTCAGGCAAACCTCATTGTAAAAAGCTAAGAAGCTGGTCTTGGGTAAATGGCCAGCTCAGTTCATTGCCGGTGTCGCTGCGGCGTAAAACCGGTATGCGAGTGCCGTAGCGGGCGACCAATTGCTCTGATTGGGCAATATCCACCACGTTCACGGGTATTGGCTGTGGCGTGGGGGTGTTGACCAATAGCGCCTCTGCAAGTTCACACAAGTGGCACTGGGCGGTGGTGTAGAACGACAGCTCCATTATTTCGGCTGGGCGTCTAGCTGCTGTCCGTTAACCTCTGCGCTGTCGCGGCCCATCAGGTACAGGTAGATGGGCATCAATTCTTCCGGTGCCCGGTTTTGCTGGGGGTTTTCCGCCGGGTACGCGTGGGCTCGCATGTTGGTGCGGGTAGCACCCGGGTTCAGGGTGTTAACGCGAATGTTATTCCGCTCGTCATCAAGCTCGTCGGCCAGTAGCTGGCTTAACCCTTCCACCGCAAATTTCGATACTGCATAGGCTCCCCAGTAGGCCCGCGCGGAACGCCCTACGCTAGACGAGGTAAAGATCATCGATGCATCACCGGACTTGCGCAGCAACGGTATCATTGCACGGCTCAGCAGGAACGGCGACATGCTGTTGACTTGCATCACCTTGGCCCATTTTTCCGGGTTGTACAGTTCCACCGGGCTACGATCGCCCAAAATAGCGGCGTTGTGCAGCAGGCCATCGAGTTTGCCGAAATTGTCTTCCAGGGTCATCGCCAGTTCTTCGTAGTCTTTCATGGCGGCGCCATCAAAGTTCATGGGAACTATGGCGGGCTTGGGATAACCGGCGTTTTCAATTTCGTCGTACACAGATTCCAGTTTAGACACGGTGCGGCCGACCAGTACCACCGTTGCGCCGTGGGCGGCGTAGGCGATAGCCGCTGCGCGGCCAATACCACTGCCGGCGCCGGTGACCATAATAATGCGATCTTTTAGTAAGTCGGCGGGGGCTTGGTAATTCTGCATGACCTGTCTCCATTTAGTGCAAAACTGCACGACAAAATCCGACAGGTTACTTGCCCACCGGTATCGGTACGTAATGGGAACTATTGTAACAGCTTTGCGAGTTCGCTGACGCTATCAACGGTATAGTGAGAACCCCATAGATCCGTCTCTTCAGGCTTCTCGATATAACCGTAACGCACGGCGATGGTGGTCATGCCAGCGTTAATACCGGCGTCTATGTCGCGCTGGTGATCGCCCACGTAAATAGCCGTTTGCGGCTCTACATTCACTTCTTTGCAGGCCAGAAACATGGGTTCCGGGTGAGGCTTGCGCTGGCTGACGTGGTCTGGGCAAATTAAGGTGCCACAGCGTTCCGCCAGCCCCAGGGCGGCCACCACGGGCGCAGCGAAACGCACCGGTTTGTTGGTCACTATGCCCCAGGGAATAGCCCGCTGCTCCAAATTGCGCAGCAAGCTGTCCATACCTTCGAACAGGCAGGTGTCTATGGTCATGTCCTGTTCGTAAAGGTCAAGAAATTCGGTGTGTTTCTGTTGGTAGCCGTGATCGTCCGGCTCTAGCCCAAATCCCACACGAACCATGCCACGGGCGCCGTTCGACACCATGCAGCGAATGTACGGCACCGGCAAATCGTCAAGGCCGTAGGCAGTGCGCATGCGGTTTAGAACACGGATAAAGTCCGGCGCGGTGTCAATCAAGGTGCCGTCCAGATCAAACAGCACCGCTGAAGGAGTCAGTTCAGGCTTCACGGCTATCCTTTGCATGCATCATATAATTGACATCGACATTGCGGCCAAGCTTGTACACTTTGGTCAACAGGTTGTAGGTCATTCCGGTCAGTTCACGAATATCCAGGCCGGCATTGCGCAGGTGGTCTGACATTTCTGACGGGCGAATGAACTTTTTCCATTCGTGGGTGCCTTTGGGCAGCAGGCTCAACACGTATTCAGCCCCAACAATGGCAAACAGAAACGATTTCGGGTTGCGGTTGATGGTGGACACAAACAGATGGCCGCCGGGTTTTAGCAGACTGGCGCAAGCGCGAATGACCGAGCCCGGATCTGGCACGTGCTCAAGCATTTCGAGACAGGTAACAACGTCGTATTGGCCTGCGTGCTGTGGGTCGTGGGCCAGTTCTTCCACGGTAATTTTCTGATAGTCGACTTGAACACCACTTTCCAGCCCGTGCAGGCGCGCCACGCTTAGCGGTGCTTCGCCCATATCGATACCGGTCACGTGGGCGCCACGGCGGGCCATGCCTTCTGATAGCAAGCCGCCGCCGCAGCCAATGTCGATGACTTTTTTACCAGGCAGAGACACGCGTTCGTCGATGTAGTTCAGTCGCAGCGGGTTAATGTCGTGCAAGGGCTTGAATTCGCTGCCAGGATCCCACCAGCGACTGGCCAGGGCTTCAAATTTGGCGATTTCGTTACGATCCACATTACGCTTCAAGTTGGAATCTGAAGGGTGATCTGAATTACGACCTGAATCAGGAGTAGTCATGTTTGCCTGCCTGGTGATGCGATTTGGATACAGTTACATAAAGCTCGTCGCGTGGCCTTTTTAGCCGGCCTGATAACGGCCAATGCGTTCGGCCCAGTCTGCCACACGCAGCATAAGGTCGGGCACATCAATGCGTGTTAGTTCGCCATTTTGTATCTGGGGCACTCCGTTGATCCAGCTGTGGCTGACAGCGCGACCGTGCAGGCTGTAAACCAGGTGCGAAGCAGGGTTGTACACTGGCTGTAAAAACGGGTCGCTGAGATCAACGGCGATGATATCGGCGCACTTGCCGGCTTCCAGCGAGCCCAGGTCATGTTCCCGGCCCAGGGCTTTTGCGCCCTGCAAGGTGGCCATACGCAATGCCTGATGGGCAGAAAGCGCGGCAGGGTCACCGGCAAAATGTTTTGCCATCATTGCTGCAGTACGAAGCTCTCCGAACAGGTCAAGGTCGTTATTGCTGGCGGCGCCGTCGGTGCCTATGGCGACATTAACGCCGGCCTTGCTCAGGCGCTGGACCGGACATTGGCCGCTGGCCAGTTTCATATTGGATTCCGGGCAGTGAACAACGTGGGCGCCGCTGTGCAAAAGGTGTTCAAGGTCGCTGTCATCAACTTGGGTCATGTGTACGCATTGGGTGTTTGGCCCCAGAACGCCCAGCTGCGCCATTCGGCTGACAGGGCGCTGGCCTGAGTGCTGCTCGGCGTTTTGCACTTCCAGTGCGGTTTCGTGCAGATGGATCTGTAATTTCACGCCGGTCTTTTTCTGCAGCGCGACGGCGCCGGCCAGGGTGTCATCGTTAGCGGTGTAGGGCGCATGGGGGCCTATGGCGGGCATAATGAATTCGTCGCCTTGCCAGGCATTGATTAACTGTTCGCCCTTGCGCAGGTATTCTTCCGGGCCACTGCCCCAGCAAGTGGGAAAGTCTAACAGCGGAAAGCAGATTTGCGCCCGCATGCCGGCATCAGCGGCGCATTGGGCGGCAATTTCCGGGAAAAAATACATATCAGAAAATGTGGTGCTGCCGGTGCGCAGCATTTCCGCCATGGCCAGCTGGGTGCCATCGGCAATAAACTGTTCGCACACAAATTCGCCTTCCAGTGGCCAGATGTGGTCGTTCAGCCAAGTCATTAGCGGTATATCGTCAGCTACGCCGCGGAAGAGCGACATGGCGGCATGGCCGTGCAAATTGATTAGCCCTGGCATCAGCACATGATGTGGCAAATTCAGGGTTTCGCGAGTGCGGTAATGAGTGTCGGCCTCGGCCTGGGGCAATACGGCAACAATATGACCGCCTTGCACAATCACCGCGTGGTGATGCCAAACCTGATCCGCAGGTTCGATGGGAATCACCCAGCGGGCGTTGATACGGGTATCCGCCGCTACAATGGTTTCTGCCGTCATGAATCAGCCTTTCGGGCGGGGCGCAGGTAACGGCGCGCCGGCAATAGGTATCAGCGCCGTGACGGCAGCGGTGTTGCATTCCACCGCAGCCGCCACGGCGCATACGTTCGGTTAGAACCCGATTAGAGCTCGGTTGATGCCTGTGCAGTTTGTGCTTTAGCCGTCAGGGGCGAGCCCATCGCCGGCAGCGCGGCCGTTCGACGGTCCAGCTCAAGCATGTCCGCCATAATTTGTCCGCCTTCGCGGATAACAAAATCGGTTTCCTCATCGTTGGAGTTCAGGTCGGCCGCCTGCAGGTCCTGCCAGTCGTCCAGTTCTTCCATGGTGCCGAATGGCGTTTCGCCGAGCAGTTCACGGCGGGCGTTGGCAATGGTCAGCCGGGTGCGTTCGATTTGTTTATGCTGTTGCTGGCGTTCGTCCATATTCAGGCTGACGGAGTTCTGCTGGCGTTGCTGTTTCAGAAAGTCGATTTCCTGTTGTAGCAAGCTGAACTCGGGGCTGGCTTCAAAGCGCTTATCGTGGCGCAGGCGCAGCTCGTCCATTATATTGCTGAAGTCAAAATACTGGGTGTGGTCAACAGCATCAATTTGGTCCCAGGGCAGGGCGTGGTCCAGCGCATCTTCCCCAATAAGGCTATTATCGATGCGCGACGGAATTTCGATGTCGGGCACAACGCCTTTATGCTGGGTTGAGCCGCCGGAAACCCGGTAGAATTTGGACTGAGTGATTTTCAGCTGGCCGTGATTCAGCGGCCGAACTGCTTGTACCGTGCCTTTGCCGAAGGTTTGGGAACCCACTACCAGGCCGCGGCCATAATCCTGAATAGCGCCCGCAAAGATTTCAGACGCGGATGCGCTCATTCGGTTTACCAGCACCACCATCGGCCCTTTGAAGGCAACCTCTGGGTCTTCATCGTTCAGAATCTGCACGTCGTTATTGGCGTTGCGAATTTGCACGGTTGGGCCGCTGTCTATAAACAACCCCACCAGATCGTTGGCTTCGTGCAGGGCACCACCGCCATTGTTGCGCAGATCAATGACCAATCCTTCAACACCTTCAGCCTCAAGTTCTTCAAGCAGCCTGCGCACATCGCGGGTGGTGCTTTTATAGTTGCGATCGCCGGCCTGCATGGCCTGAAAGTCGGCGTAGAAGGTGGGAATGGTAATGGCGCCGACCTTATAGGTTTCACCGTTGCGATCGAGCTCTATCACTTTTTTGCTGGCGCTTTGTTCTTCCAGCTTGACCTGATCGCGCTTGATAGCGATGGCTTTGGTAATGGTTTCATCGGCCGCACCAGACGGAATGACTTCCAGTGTGACCACGGAGTCACGCGGCCCGCGGATCAGATCGACCACTTCATCCAGACGCCAGCCGATCACGTTGACCGGCGTTTCGCCGTCTTGGGTGACCGATACAATCCGGTCTGCGGGTTGCAACTGGCCTTGCTGAAACGCCGGGCCGCCAGGAACCAATCGCACTACCTTGGTGTATTCGTTGTCTCCTTGCAGCACGGCACCTATGCCTTCCAGCGAAAGGCTCATATTAATGTTGAAGTTTTCAGAGGTGCGTGGTGAAAAATACGATGTGTGAGGATCCCACATGCCGGCAAAGGCGTTCATGTAGGCCTGAAACGCATCTTCGCTGCGGGCTTGATAAGCGCGCTTGAGCTGGCCTTCGTAACGCTGCCGCAAAGTGTCTGTTATGGCGTCGTCGTCGCTACCGTTCAGGCGTTGAGCCAGCACGGCGTTTTTGATGCGTTTGGTCCAGAGTTCGTCTAGCCGGGCACTATTAGCGACCCAGTCGCTGTCAGAACGGTCTAGCAATATGCTGTCGTTGCTGCCGAAGTCTAGAGTGCCAACGCCTTGGTCCAGCAGATTCAGAGCAAAATGCAGACGCTCGATGATCCGTTTTTGCACCAGATTGTAAATATCGAAGCCCGGCTGCAACTTACCGGTGCGCAGGGCCGAACCCAAGTGATCTCGAATATCGACGAAACCGTCCAGATCGTCTTGGGTCAAATAGACCTTCTGGCCGTCCAGATATTTCAGATACGTGTCGAAGATGTCGCCAGACAAATCATCACTAACCCGTAAGTCGCGAAAATGAGTGAACTGCAGTTGCCTTGCAATCAATATGTTGGCTCGTGCCTGATCGATGGTGGGCGCAACCGGCTGATAGCTTTGGAGCGACTCGCTGCTGGCGACGGCCCCGAAAGACACGGAAAGCGAAATCGCGAGCGCCAACGCTTTTACGGGCTTGCTGCGGGCTACGCGCTGTGAGCACAGTCTTTCCACAATGGACATAGAACCTACCTGACCGAGTTAAATGCTGGTGGTCGCGGCTAAGGAGTTCAACCAGCGACCCGTTTAATGATTGTAGGCAAGCGCTACACGCCTGGCTATAGATGTACCGTTGCGCCAGGTGACAATCTCTTCATCACTATTACGGCGCAAAGGTGTATGCGGATGATTATGTCTGCTTGCGCAGCCACCTTAAACCAAGCTTTCAAGCGCATTCACCATGCGTTGTTCCAGCTCTTTGGAGGCCGCGGCTGAGGCCGGAGCCAGGCACCATAACGCCACCAGTTTTTCAGCATCGGTGAGTGGGCTGGCCGATTGTTCGGCAGCGCCAATGCTCTGTGCCAGGCGCTGTACCTGAATCTCCATGCGCTTACGCTGGTCTGCCGCGGGTGAAGGTTGGTCGGCGAGTATTTCGGTACGAATAGCCAACTCCTGAAAATCGATGGGCTCGTCGAGCTGATTAAACTTTGTCCATTCCAAGGGAACGTCGGTTCTATCGATAGGGGCCTGGCCGCGGGCCTGAATGCATCCGGTCCATTGTTGCAGGCGAGCGACCAGTTCCTGCCGCTGTTTGGCCGTGTGCAATCGTTGGCGCACATCGTTGTAGCGGTCGCGGGTGCTGGTAGACAGCGCTTGTGAATTGTAGGTGGCCAGTTCGGTCCAGATGGCGTTGAGTTCATCGCTGTTTGTGCTTGTACTCAGGGCCTGGTCGGCGCGTTCCAAAATGCTGATCACTTGCTCATCGGCTGCCACAACGGCTTGCTTTTGGCGGCTATTTTCTTGTTCACGACGGGCAAAAATGGCGTCGCAAGCTTGGCGGAATGCCTGCCAGAGTTTGCGGTCTTCGCGATGACGGGTAATCCCGATAGCCTGCCAATGGCCTTGTAGCTCTTTGGCCTGCACCATGGCGTCGGTCAGGGGTTCGGCGCTGATCAGCTCCTCGGCGCTGGCAACAATCGCCTGCTTCAGAGCTTCATTGCGCTGGCGCTCATCGTTCAGTTTGGCATCCAGCTGTTTCAGTAATTCGTCGAACTGTTTTTGTAACGGACGATTGTCGCGGAACTCTACCGGCCATGCGGCCTTCCATTCCTGGCGTGCGGTTTGATGAATACGTTCGGCCACTTTCCAGTCAATACTAGACCAGTCGGCCAGAGCCACAAATTCCTGCAGTTGCTGGCAGATAAGTCGGCGTGTGGCCAGGTTGGCGTGCTTTAGATCGGATTTTGCGGCGAAGTAAGCTTTGCATGGTTCGTAGGCGGCATCGGATGCCTGCTTGAAGCGGGCCCACAGCAACCGGTCAGAAGAGCCGCCCAAGTTTTTCCATTCTTCTTGCAGCTCTTTGATGTGAGCCGCTTTGGCTTCTGGATCAATAGGCTGCTCTGCCAGATGTTCCATTTGTTCGCACAGTGCGATCTGCTTGGGTGTGGTGGCAAAGCCCTGCCAGTCGCTGAGCTCATTACACTGGCCTTGTAGCAATTGCATGCGCGCAACAAATGGCTTCTGGTGTCGGGAATCGAGCTTTTTGGTAATTTGCTGGGCGTTTTTTAGCAGCTGCTTGGCGGGCTTCAGCTGTTTGTCCTCCAGGGCGCTATCAAGCTCCGTGAGGAGCCTGTCGAGATCTGCTGACAGGCTGTTCTGGCGTGCCAGGTCTGGCTGTTCGACCGGTTCTGCTTTCTTGCGCTGTTTAGCCAGTGTCTGTAGCACAATGAGGGGCTCGGGCTGCGGAAACATCGTTGGCCAGTCCAGTATGGCGAGCAGGGCCTTGGCCTGCTCCGCTGCCTCAACGCCAAGCTCTGCATCATCTGTGGTTTCGTCGCCCGGAGCTGCGTTGGTTGCCAGCTTGGCGATTTGTTCTTGCCCCTGCATAAGTCGCTCGTGTGCTTCTACATAGGCGCGTAGAGCGGTGCTGGCGGTGTTGTAACGGTTTTGTTCGGGCGCGCTTACGTCGGTATTTTCACTGGCCTCAAGCCAGCGGTTGTGCTGGGTTTTCAGCAGTGCGTCCAGAGCTGTCAGCGTGGGCGGCTCGCGGGTGTCGTCGGTTTTTAATTGGGTCAGCGTTTCGCCCAGTAGCGTCAAGGTTTGCTTGCGCTGGTCGAGTTTTTCATGCTGCTGCTGCATCTGGCGAACGCGTTCACGGCACTGGTGAGTGGCGCTCAGAAATTCGGTGATTTGCTCGTTACTGGCGTCAGTCTCTACGCTTTTCCACTGCTTGAACAGCGTGTCCAAGCGTGGCTCGTACAGGGTGGTGTCTTCACTGCGGGCTTGGTCTTGCGCTTGTTGAATCAGCTGCTGTCGCTTTTCTTCCAGTTCATTCTGTGCGGCTTGGACGTCGCGCAGCTGTTGAAGTGTTTGGCGGACTATCTGGAAAACCCCCTTGTCCCGGCCTTTAGCCTGGCGGATAACGTCATGTAGCAAGGCTTCGTCGCGCAGGCCACTGGCGGCACGACTGCGAACTTCAGCGGTTAACCCGCCAATGGCCAGCTCCGCCAGTTTTTTTTGCGCCGGCATGCCTTGTACGGCTTCCAGCTGCTTCGCAATCCGGGCGCCGCGATCTTCTTTTGCGGATTTGGCAGCTTCCGTCTGCTGAGGCTGTTTGTTGACCGCCGGTGCGGGTGTTTTCAGCTGTGTTGTGCGGGATTTGAACAATCTGCGAAGAAATGCGGCCATGGGTGTTTTCCTTAGAGTATCTTTCTGGTTGATACCAGTCTGCGGTGTCGGGCAAAGTGTGCCGCTACCGTTCTTCAGCACCCGTTTAGGTTGGCGCTGGACGCTTGGATTTCTTGGTACGAAGCTACCGGGCGTATAGAACGCGAGCGCTAGTCTAGCGTTTTGTGAAGCGATGCGGAAAGAGATGTCATGGCAAAATCTGAAAATGATCAGGATGACGATTATAAAGCCCGTTCTGTGGCGTTGCGCTTACTGGCCCGGCGTGAACACAGCCGGCTTGAACTTACCCGTAAGTTGTTGCAGCGCCAGTTGTCAAAAGCGGTCATTGAAACGGTGCTGGATGACTACCAAGAGCAGGATTGGCTGAGCGATGAACGCTTTGCCGAAGCCTATGCGCGGCAACGTATTGAGGCGGGTTACGGTCTGCTGCGCATAACGGGTGAATTGAGCCAACGTGGTGTGTCTGAAAATGCTGATGCTCTGCAGGCAATGAGCTCGCAGGATTGGTGTGACCAGGCCGTACGACTGCGCCGTAAGCGCTTCGGGTTATTAGATTTGCGCGGGCAGTTGGAAGAACGCTTGCGCCAGATGCGTTTCCTTCAGCGCCGCGGATTTACCCAGGAACAGATTAATGCTGCGCTGGATGCGGTAGAGCCGGCATAAAGGCTAAAGGCACTGGGCTCCAAAAGATCACAGCGTAGGTGGTACGTCTGTCAATTGCTCTGGTAAGGCGGCCTGAATTTCGGGTGCGGCCATAAGCGCCTCGCCGTCGTTGCCAAGCTGTCTCAGCGGATCATCGGCCAGCTGGGTATCCGGTGTTGCGGCGGGTTCGGTCATGCGCACCAGCACATCGTAGTAGCGGCGGATGTTCTGTACATAGATCACTGGCTCGTGGCCGCGGGCATAACCAAACTTCGTTTGGCTGTACCATTCTTTTTGCGTTAGCAGTGGCAGAAATTCTTTTACATCCAGCCAGCGGTCCGGATTCCTGCCTGCCTGTTCGGTCAGTATGCGTGCGTCTTCCAAGTGGCCAAATCCAACGTTATAAGAAGCCAGAGCAAACCAGGTGCGGTCGGGCTCCTCAATACGGTCGGGAATCTGGTCGTGCACAATAGTTAAATACTTGGCACCGCCGCGAATGCTCTGCTCAGCGCTGAGGCGATTTTTGACGCCCACGTATTTTGCCGTTGAGCGGGTAAGCATCATCAGTCCGCGTACGCCGGTGGGCGAGGTTGCCCGAGGTCGCCAGTGGGATTCTTGATAACCAATGGCCGCCAGAAGCCTCCAGTCCACGGCAAATTGGTCGGCGTAAGAGCGAAACAGGCTTTCATATTTTGGCAGGCGTTTTTCGGTGTGACGCACAAATGTTAACGCGCCAACGTAGTTCAGCCGGTCCAGATGACCGTAAAAACGCTCGGTGATCTGCTCCATGGTGCCGTCTTCGGCAAGCATTCCAAATAATTGCCCTGCAGCATCAATCAATGACCGATCCTGCATTGCAGGAAACAGCCAGGCCAGCTCGCGCGGCGGACCCAGCGGTATTGCTTCTTTTACATCGGGGAAAAACACGTGGTTCAGCGCCAGCTCGTTGGATGACACCACCGCGTAAGGCAACTCACCGGTCTCGACCCGTGCCAGCAAACCGGCGGCATCGAGGCCCGGGTGAACCTGCCAGGACAGCTGAGGGACATCGATTCGCGCCTCTTCTAGTTGTGGTTCGTGATTGCTGTCGGCCACTATATGCAATGGTTTGTCTGCTAAATCGGCAAGAGCTTCGGGCTTGGAAGAGTCGCGGTGATACACCACCACTGACTCTACTTCTATACCGGTCGCCAGTGCCCGCATCTGACCCTGGAACTGTTTTTGCCCTGACAGCCCCGCTAACCCTATGTGGGCGAAGTCATGGGTCAGCACAGATAGAATTTCGGTGTTGTCTTCGGCAACGCGAATCCTGAGCTCTACGCCCAGGTGTTCTGCGAACAGCTGCACCAGTTCGTAGTCATAGCCGGTGGGGCCGTCGCGACCTTTGTAATAGATTGAGGGGGCAACCCGGGTAATGACATGCAGTACACCTTCGGCTTTGATCTGTTGCAGGGTTGTTGGCCGTGAGCAGGCACTCAAAACCAAAGTAAACGCCAGCAGTGCTACCATGGCTGAGCCCCTGCGGACCCGCTCGCGCAACGACAACACCCGCCGGGAAGCGAGCTGCAACTGGGTGTTTGCCGGCAAAAGCGTTATCTCCGTAGGGCTTTAAGCGGGTGTGCGGCCAATTTCTGATTGTCTGTCTTGGTGCCGACAGGTTCTTGCAATCATCTATGTTGTGCGTGGTCCGGTCAATTAAAGAGCGATCAGCGGCATCCTTGATGGCGTTGTTTAGTAAGGTGCTGGATCGCTGTATCCCGGAGGCGCTTTCGAGTATGATGCGCCTTCAAAATGTCTCCCCAAACCCCCGCTACGCGCGATACAGGTTGCTACCATGCTTGAACTTCGCGGCGCACCAGCGCTTTCACCTTTTCGTTTCAACAAACTGCACGCCTGCCTGAAAGACAGCGTCCCCGAAGTTGACCATGTGTACGCCGAGTTCATGCATTTTGCCGATTTGGATGGCGACCTGTCTGACGTGGAACAGGCGATTCTTGATCGGCTGTTGAGTTACGGCCCGAGTGTGCCCGTAGAGCAGCCCGAAGGCGTGTTGTTTCTTGTGGTTCCCCGCCCCGGCACGCTTTCGCCCTGGTCATCCAAGGCAACCGACATTGTGCGCAACTGTGGCTTGCGTCACATTCTGCGTATTGAACGGGGTATTGCTTACTACGTGCGTTCTGCGAAGAAGCTAAGCCTGGCGCAGCGGGGCAAAATTGCGGCGCTTTTGCACGACCGCATGACAGAAAAAGTATTTCACGAGATCGGCGGCGCCGAGTTGCTGTTCAGCCACGACGAACCCCGCGAGTTGGGTTGCGTGGGTATTCTTGCCGGCGGCCGCAAAGCCTTGGTGGACGCCAATCGTCGCCTCGGCATGGCGCTGGCGGACGACGAGATTGACTACCTGGTGGCTGCGTTCTCTGATCTGAAGCGTGACCCCACAGACGTTGAACTGATGATGTTCGCCCAGGCCAACTCCGAGCACTGTCGCCACAAGATCTTCAATGCGTCTTGGGACATCGACGGCAAAAATCAGCAGAAATCCCTGTTCGAGATGATTCGTAACACCTACGAAATGAACAGCGAAGGCGTGTTGTCTGCTTACAAAGACAACGCCTCTGTTATTGCCGGGAGCCGCGGTGGCCGCTTCTTCCCGGATTCGAACACCAGTGTTTACGGCTACAATCAGGAAGACATACACATCCTGATGAAGGTGGAAACCCACAACCACCCAACGGCGATTGCGCCATTTTCCGGAGCGGCCACGGGCGCCGGTGGAGAAATTCGTGACGAAGGCGCAACCGGTCGTGGCTCCAAACCAAAAGCCGGCTTAAGCGGGTTTACCGTTTCTAACCTGAATTTGCCGGGCGACATCCAGCCTTGGGAAATCGGTTATGGCAAACCAGGCCGTATTGCCTCCGCGCTGGACATCATGATTGAAGGCCCGATCGGCGGCGCGGCTTTTAATAACGAATTTGGCAGGCCAAACCTCACGGGCTATTTCCGTACCTTTGAAGCCAAGGTTGCAGGCCCTGCAGGCGAAGAAGTGCGCGGTTTCCACAAGCCGATCATGATTGCCGGCGGCCTGGGTAACATTCGAGCCGAGCACGTAGAGAAGGGCCACATTCCGGTAGGCGCCAAGCTTATTGTTCTGGGTGGTCCGTCTATGCTGATTGGCCTGGGCGGCGGAGCGGCATCCTCTATGGATTCCGGTTCCAGCAATGAAAATCTGGATTTTGCCTCGGTACAGCGTGGCAATCCGGAAATGGAGCGCCGTTGTCAGGAGGTGATTGATCGCTGCTGGCAGATGGGTGACAGCAACCCGATTTGCTTTATTCACGACGTTGGCGCCGGTGGCTTGTCAAACGCCATGCCGGAGCTGGTGAAAGACGGTGGTCGCGGCGGTAAGTTTGAGTTGCGTGAAATTCCCAGCGCCGAGCCGGGTATGTCGCCGCTGGAAATCTGGTGTAACGAGTCCCAGGAACGTTACGTTATGGCCGTGGCGCCAGAAAACCTGGAGTTGTTTGATGCGCTCTGTCGTCGTGAACGTTGCCCGTATGCGGTGATTGGCGAAGCCGCTGAAGAGCACCACCTGGAGTTGGCGGATTCGTACTTCAATGACAAGCCGGTCGATCTGCCGATGGATGTGCTGTTTGGCAAGGCTCCGCGTATGCATCGCAGCATCACACGCTCGTCATTTACCAAACGCTTATTCGATTCAACCCGGGTGGACCTGCATGAAGCGATTCGTCGCGTGTTGCGTTTGCCGTCGGTGGGTTCCAAGAGCTTCCTGATAACCATTGGCGACCGCACCATTACCGGGCTTGTAGCACGAGATCAGATGGTGGGCCCGTGGCAGGTTCCAGTCGCAGACGTAGCGGTAACCGCCAGTTCCTTTGACGTGCGCAGCGGCGAAGCTATGGCCATGGGCGAGCGCACGCCGGTTGCCGCGGTCAACGCGCCGGCGTCTGGCCGTATGGCGGTGGGTGAAACGTTGACCAATCTGGCTGCGGCGCCTATCGCCAAGCTGTCAGATGTGCGCTTGTCAGCAAACTGGATGGCCGCGGCTGGCCACCCGGGGGAAGATGAGAATCTTTATGAAACCGTGCGTGCGGTGGGTATGGAACTTTGCCCAGAGTTGGGTATTACCATTCCCGTGGGCAAAGATTCGATGTCCATGAAAACCGTGTGGGAAGAAAGCAGTGGTGAGCAGAAAAGCGTTACGGCGCCTCTGTCGCTGGTGGTTAGCGGTTTTGCGCCGGTTACCGATGTGGGGCTTACGTTAACGCCCGAGCTTCAGCTGGACGTCGGCGACACCGACCTTATTCTGGTCGACCTTGCGGCGGGCCAGAACCGCCTGGGCGGCTCTGCATTGGCCCAGGTATATGGCCAGGTTGGCGCAGTAGCGCCGGACCTGGA
>Ga0307971_1000304_pt1 | contig 27256 bp, 25 predicted proteins | sample OrgLakmetagen714_FD_201820 | JGI IMG/M metagenome (GOLD analysis project Ga0307971, IMG submission 201820) | Saline water microbial communities from Organic Lake, Antarctica - #714 | ecosystem: Environmental > Aquatic > Non-marine Saline and Alkaline > Saline | place: Antarctica: Organic Lake... | reverse complement strand
TGGACAAACCCTCTGGACCTTTTGAAGCTGCATTGGTAACGAAACTCCAGTTCCGGCGTAGCTCAGCGGTAGAGCAGTTGACTGTTAATCAATTGGTCGTAGGTTCGATCCCTACCGCCGGAGCCAATTCCTTCAAGTAGCTGATTTCAGACGGTTTTTCGACCGAGAGTCGAAGAATACGTCGGCTGGCACGATTCCTGTCCCTCCGCCTGGCACAAACGCTGGCACAGGAGTCGCAGACATGCAGGCCCGGCTCAGGACACAACCGCATCTCGAATACCGGCCCACGGGCTTTCACTGGCGCCGTCGCTGGCCCGGACGCATCCGGAAAATCTGCGACTCTCCAGAAAAATCCTTTCTGCTCTTCTCTCTTCGCTCCCACGTCATCCCCGACGCGAGGGCGCTGGCTCAGAAACTCACCCTTCTGAGCGACGTCGCCTTCGCCGGAGTGACGGAGAGAACGATGGCGATCGCGCCGGACATCATGGACAGGCTTCTTGTCGAGCTGTGCCGCTTCCTGATCGAGGCGGCCGATGTCGCGCGCGAGACCGCCCCCGCGCGCAGCCCCGACACCGCGGCCTACGAGCTTGCCTGCGCCAATGCCGCCATGGACAGCCTTAGAACCGCAATCGCCACGCGGGACCGCGACATGGCGCGCGATCCGCTTCGGGCCGTGGCCGCGCGACTGGGCGTCACGCTTGACGAGGACGATCCTGATTGGCGCCGCTTGGCCTTCCGGGCCTTGCGCGTCATGCTGGAGGCCGAGCAGGAAAATCACCGCCGCGACCAAGGTCAGTTCGAGACGCCCTCCGCCGCGTTCCAGACCGCAAGACCGCTGGTCGATGCGCCCCATGCTCAAAAAGACGCCGATGATCTTGCGGCATGCAGGCCGGCGCCGATGGGGCTTTCTCACACTCGATATGCGCATCCGATGTCGCCGACATCCGGTCCGGCCGCTTCGGACCACGGGGCTGTCACACCGGATGGCCCTCGCGCGTCCAAAGGGCCCGAGGCGGCGCCTGATGCGGTCGGAACGGCTCTCAAGCAGGAGGCATCCGTCGCCGCCGCGCAAGGCACGCCGCCCTGTCCAAGCATCACGGAAGGGGCGCAGATTTACATCGATCTGCGTAGCAAGGGCTACAAGACCTTCAAGCCGAACGAACAGACAAACGAAAAGGCCGGTGCAAGCTGGGCGCGCAATACCGCGCCGAATGTCCGCTCGACCGCTTGCCTGATGTCGCGGATTCTCGGCGACAAGCCTTACGACCAGATCACGGATGCGGATCTGAAACATGCATGGGAGCTCATTGCGCGACTGCCGCGCTCCTACCAGGCCAAAACCGCCAAACTGTCACCGCAACAAGCAGCAGATGAAGCGGATGCGACCGAGAAGCACAACCAGGAGATCACCCGTGCGCGGCTCCGGAAAAAAGGCGCCAGCCCGGGCAAGATCGAATCCGAGATGCTGAAGTATCGGCTGCCGCGTCTGAGGACGGCCACGATCTATCGGCACATGCAGGATCATCAGCGGATTTGCGTCTGCATGAAGAAGCAGGGCCATGTTCCGAGCAACATCATGGAAGATCACATCTGGGACTCGGCTGAATACCTGCGTCGCGAAACGCTCGAGGAAGACAACGAGCGTCTGACCTGGTGCGGTCACCTCGACGGCCTCTTCCGTTCACCGATCTTCCAGGAGAAGCTCGAAGATGTTGGCGATCCGATGTTCTGGGCGCCGCTGATCGCCGTGCATATGGGGCTCAGAAGCGAGGAGATCCTGCAGCTTTACGTGTCCGACATCAAGATCATCGGAGATGTGCCCTGCATCGTCCTGCGGCAAGGCCCGGGTCAAAGCCTGAAGAGCTTGGCGGCCAGGCGCACCTTGCCGATCCACGACAATCTCCTGAAGCTGGGGTTCATGAAGCTGGTCGCTCTGCGGGAGCGTGACGAGGAGCCACGTCTCTTTCCGTGGATCGAACGCAGCCAGAGCAAGAAGACCTTCACCGAGACGTTCTCGAAACGCTTCACCCGGTATCGCCAGGATCACAATATCTACGACACGCAGCGCGACTTCCACAGTCTCCGCACCAGCTTCAACCACCTTCTGATCGTGGCCGAATGCCCCGACACGCAGCGGCGCGCATTGATGGGGCATGTGGAGCGAGACATCGGGATCACGAACTACAACCCGCACGGGTTTTCGGAAGAACTGCTCCAGCGGCGCGTCAATTCGATCGAGGTGGATATCTCGATGATCCGGCCGCCTTTTGAAGAGCCCCGGAGCACGAATGTGGCGCATTTGTCGGACCGCCGTCAGCCGCGCCCGGCATGAGCGTGGCAAATCGGGAAATCCGAAGAACGTCCGCGGTAAGCTGTGTCATGGGATCGTCTTTGGTGCGCCGCTTTGCCCCGCCCGGCCTGCCACGCTTCAAAAACACCTGTACCCGCCACCTTTCAACCGTGACGCGCGCCTCAGCCATCCTAAGCTCGACCGCTACGATGTGGAGCGTCGCTTCGCCAGTTGATCAGCGGAAATAACCGAGCGTGACTCCCGACACCTGCCACGCCCGGGGTCGTCGCAGAGCACCTGATCGGCCTGCGTGTCGGGCGTCAGCCGATGCAGATTGGAAGGCGGCCTGCCGTGATCGTGTGGTCTTATCTCGGATCAGGCATTCCTGCAGCGGTCAGCTGTTGGGAGGGGTCTGAACACAGGTCACGTTGCAGGGCTGTTCGACACACACACACACACACACAACGAAACCGCTAAGCAACGGGAATTCCTCCCCGAAAAGGCAAAAATCTCTTTGTCTCCCGCTAAACGGATCAATTTCCCGAGCAGCCGGAGAGAACGCGCCGGTAGCGAAAGTAATACCGTTATTATCACTACATACCCGGAGGATCAGCCAATGCCGAAACAAACCCCAAAGGTAGGTCTCAAGGAGAGTTTCCTGAAGGACGTCGAAAAGGCCTTCGACACGCTCGAGAAAGCGGGACAGAAGGTCACCGTTCAAGCCATCCATGACAAGACCGGAGGCTCCATGAACAAGGTTTGCCTGGCCGTCCGGATCGTGCGGGAGCGCCGCGAAACCAAGCGCCGCGAGGCCGAGTCCGTGCCGGACATGCCCGCAGAGGTGCGCGAAGCCTTCGAAGCCGCGTGGGTTCAGACTTATCGCGTAGCCGACGCCAGCGCTGCGGATGCTCGGAAAAGTTTTGCCGACGAAATTGCCAAAAAGAACGCTGAAATCGAGGAGCGTGAAGCTGTCATAGGCGACCTCGAGGCCAAAAAGGCCGCACTTGAAAGCGAACTCAAGGCGGCCAAGGAGGCCGAATACGAAGCCCAACTGTCAATGACGAAACTCGAAGGGACTGTCGGGCAGTATGAGCGTGATCTTCAGATCGCCAATGGCAAGCTCGAAGAGCGTGATATCATTTTGAGGGCTTTCGTGACATCGCCACGTTAGGTTAACGACCCGCGTGCGCAAGGGGCTTTGACCCGCCGACTTCTCCTGCAGTATCTGCGAATGACCGGCCCTCCTCTGTCGGCTCCCCGCGTCAATATCAAAACGGGCAATTGCGACAACATTGGGACGTAAATTCCAACGGTTCAGATGATCTCGCCCTTTGTCACCTGACCACCGGCAGGTCCCGCATCCGCGTCGTATATCTTGGACTTCGGTGATCCGCGCGCAATTGCCAGGATCGCTCCATGCCCTCGCTTGCCAGGACCACCGTGTTCTTGCCGAACCGGCCGTTCATCGCGTCGAGTGCCACCATCAGATCGGGTGACCTGCGCGGCGCATCGAACAGCGTCCGCGGCCGATCCTCGAGCGGCAACAGATCATCCAGCAAGACCCCTGCCTTGGTGAAGGCATGGCCGCACGTTCCGGATCCCAGCCATGCGGCGGGGGCGCACCGCCTCGCGGCCGCGACCAGATCGAGCGTGTCGGAGGACATCGGCGTAAGCCGGGTGGACCGTGACCCGGTATATTGCGGCCGGTCCGGGCGGTGCCGGTTGGTGTGGAAGAACACCGTCAACGTACCGGCGACCAGCCCGTGCCGGCGCAGCTTCTCTGCCGCCCGGGTCGCATGGGCGGTGATCGCCTCGAAGAGCGTATCGAAGTCCTGAAGCGGTGTGCCGGCGGACCGGGTGACGGCCATCCCCTTGCGCTGTGGCGCGACGTCATCGAAGGCAATGCAGGGCTCGCCCTGCAGCTCCAGCACGATGCGCTCCAGCACGACCGTGCCCAGTGCGCGCGCCTGGCGCGGTGGCATGGCCCGCAGCTCCGCCGCCGTTCCGATCCCCAGCCCGTGCAGCTTGGCCTGGGTCCTGCGGCCGATGCCCCAGATGTCGCCGACCGGGACAAGCGGCAGAAGCCAGTCTGCGAGGGCCGGGTCCATCATGTCCAACACGCCCGCGAAGATTGGGTTTTTCTTGGCGATGTTGTTGGCGCATTTCGCCAGGGTTTTCGTTGGCGCGATCCCGACACGCACCGGCACCCCGACCCGGCGCAGAACGTCGCGCCGCATCGCCCGGGCATGCGCGTCACGATCTTTGAGGCCGCCGAAATCGAGGAAACATTCGTCGATCGAGTAGATCTCGAGATGCGGGGTGTAATCTTCGTAGACCTCGACCACGCGCCGGCTGATATCGCCGTAAAGCGTGTAATTCGAGGAAAACACGCGAACCCCGTGCGCCTCGACCTTGTCGCGGATCAGATGCAGCGGCTCGCCCATCCTGATCCCGAGGGCCTTGGCCTCGTCACTGCGCGCCACAGCACAGCCATCATTGTTCGACAGCACGATCACCGGCACGCCCTTCAGGCTCGGGTCGAAGAGCCGCTCCGCGCTGACATAGAAATTCGCGCTGTCGCTGATCGCGATCGGTCGCGTCACGCCAGATCATAGCGCCGCACGACACCGGCGACGACACCCCATATCTCGCTATCCTCGGTCAATTCGATGTCCGGAAAGTCCTCGCGGCTGTTGGCCGTGGCGAGATAAAACCGTCCCTCACGCTTGCGCAGGATCTTTGCGGTCACCGCCCCGTCGACAACCGCAAGGACAGCACGCCCAAGCCGCCGCTTGCCAGCCCGGTCGACCGCGATGATGTCGCCGTCACGGATCCCTACATCCCAGAGACAGTCACCTTCCACCCGCCACCAGAAGGTCGAGGCTGGGTGCCGCACGACCCATGAGATAGGGTCAATCTCGTCCTCGAGATCATCGCCCGCCGGGGAGGGAAAGCCCGCACTGGCGCGCGGCAGGCGCAGCGGAACGATCCATCCTTCCGTCAGGACCGGGTCTTTCATCAAATGGACGGGCATGTATCGACTCGGCATATGTTCGTGTAATGTTCTCTTAAACATCTGCCATTCCGCCCCAGCCTGTCAAGCCGTCGAGAGCTTCATGAAAACTCTGAAGGTGGAGGATGCCTATCTGATGGCGTATGAAACCTTCGAGGACGTCGCCAACGGCGTCCCCCGCTTCATCGAGGCATACAATATCCGCCGCCTGCACTCAGCCTTGGGGTATCTCAGCCCCGCCCAGTTCGAGGACACCCACGCCCGCACCCCTGTCAAAACAGACGCGTGATCCTGTCCAGCCCGAGGGGCGCACTCCAATAGGGGGTCAATACTCGGTGCCGATTGACACCCAACATTCGTGCGAGCCATGAACCCTCTGGTGCGCGTTTAAGTGCCCCCCACCGCACAACTGCCACGGCGCCGACGATCAGCAACCTTGGAATGTCGCGCTGATCTACCTCGATGGTGACGCTATTCAGCTCTTCATCGTGGCCGCCGAGGCATTGATGCATGGCTTCGAGTATGCCGACATTCCCGATCTGGTTAACGCGCGGCCTTGGATCATCCAGCGGGCTGGGGGGCCGCCGCGCCGCCCGGCGTGCTGATCAGGCGACTTCGAAATCGAGCGGCCCCGACAAATTGTTGAAATCGCGGTCCGGGCGGTTTCGATTTGCGCGGATCGCGCGGTTGATCGCAGCACACTCGATGCCGGAGGCCTCAAGTCGATCGCGGATGTCGCGAACACGCTTTTCCGCTGCATCATACCGATCTGACGCCCACGCTTTTTCGATTTTCATCGTCTTGCGCATTTCAGCCCGAGCGGATTCAATCTCCTCGATGTCAACGACATTTGAGACCATTGCATGTACATCGCGCCGCTCCGCTTCGATAGCAGCCGCGGCTTCATCGCGCTCTGACTCGATCGACGCGAGCTCTTCGCGCTTCGCTTCGAGCTGTTTTTTGCTGTCCGCGATTTCCGCTTTGGCGGCTTAGAGATCATCGACAGCTTTGCGCGTCGATACGATTTCGCCCTCGACCTTTTCGAGGCTGTCGCGAAGCTTGTGGAGCTCTTCTGCAGTCATCTCGCGCTCTTCGCGCTCAAGACGCATGTCAAGATTTTGTTGCATAGCGTCTGCAAACTGCTCAAGACGCTCGCCAGAATTTGCTCCGACCGTCCAGACTTTCTCTTCCGCATTCCACTTAGCGCTCGGGAACCGCTTCTTGAACGCGTCTTTATACTCGAACGGGAACGAGATCGCTGCGCCACGTGCTGTTTTCGTGATTTCGATGACTTTGCTCATGTCTTTCTCCGTGTTGCCAGAGCAGCGACAGGCGATTGCTTGTGTGTCTTCGCTGCTGATAAGAAATTGTGCCCGGCGCGCCGGATCCAAAAACGCCACGAATTCACTCTTTGTGTCAGTCGATTTCACCCTCGGGAGATACCGGGATGACGCGCCAGTGCCGGAGCCATCAGGCGCGCATCCTCATGGCGCTGAAGCCTGACGGGCGCGGGCTGACCGTGGTCGGCGATGACGCCCAGTCGATCTATGCCTTCCGGGCCGCCACCGTGCGCAACATCCTCGACTTTCCGGGCAGCTTCGCGCCGCCCGCCGATATCATCACGCTCGCCCGCAATTACCGGTCCACCCAGCCGATCCTCGCCGCGGCGAACGCCGTCATCGGCCTGGCCCGGGAGCGGTTCACCAAGGACCTCTGGACCGAGCGGGCCTCCGCCCAGAAGCCCCGTCTGGTGACGGTCCAGACCGAGGCCGAGCAGGCTCGCTTCATGGTCGATCGCATCCTCGAGGATCGCGAGACGGGGGTGAGGCTCAAGGACCAGGCCGTGCTGTTCCGCACCTCCGGCCATTCTGTCCAGATCGAGGCCGAGCTGACCCGCCGCAATGTTCCTTACGTGAAGTTCGGCGGGTTGAAGTTCCTCGACAGCGCGCATGTGAAGGATGTCCTGTCGTTCCTGCGACTGGCGCGCAATCCGCGCGACCGAGTGGCGGGGTTTCGGGTTCTGCAACTGATCCCCGGCATCGGGCCCAAGGCGGCAGGGCGCGTGCTTGACGCGCTCGACCTTGCCGCGGATCCCCGCGCCGCCCTCGCGGATGTGGCGCCGCCCACCCGCGCCGGGGCCGACTGGCCGGGCTTCGTCGACGCGATGACGACGCAAGCGGGCTGGCCCGCCGCCCTCGGCCTCGCCCGCGCCTGGTACGACCCCCATCTCGACCGGCTGCACGAGGATGCCGAGGCGCGGCGCGCGGACCTCTTGCAACTGGAACAGATCGCCTCCGGATATCCTTCGGCCGAGGCGTTCCTGACCGACCTCACGCTCGACCCGCCCGACGCCACCAGCGCACAGGCCGGGGTGCCGCTCAAGGACGAGGATTACCTCATCCTGTCGACCATCCACTCGGCCAAGGGGCAGGAATGGAAGTCGGTCTACCTGCTGAACGCCGTCGACGGCTGCATCCCCTCCGACCTCGGCACGGGCTCGACCCACGAGCTGGAGGAGGAGCGCCGGCTGCTCTACGTCGCCATGACACGCGCCAAGGACAGCCTGACCCTGGGCCTGCCGCTGCGGTTCTACGTCACGCAGCAAAGCCGCAACGGCGACCGGCATGTCTACGCCATGCGGACGCGCTTTATCCCGCGCGACATCCTGGAGCACTTCGAGGCGGTCAACTGGTCCCCGCAGCCCCAGGGCGGCGCCCCACGCCTCGCCCCCGCACCGATCGATGTCGCGGCGTCGATGCGCCAGATGTGGGGATAGCGATGCGGAGAGGTCTTTGTTGCCGGCCGGCTGGCGTGGACATCGGAAAGGTCGGCTCTGACCCGGTCAGAGGGGGACAGATCTTGACCGGCAGGGTATGACCGGCAAGGTTTTCCTGGCAAAGTTTCACTGGCAAGTCTTGCAGCGAGGGCGTGATGGAGATCGACACGGTTGCACTCGGGCATGCCACGGACGTGTCGATGCCGAAGGTCGGCATCGGGACGTGGCATATGGGAGAAGATCCACGGGCCGCAGCGACCGAAATTGCCGCCCTGCGCCACGCCCGCGACCTCGGGTTCAACCATTTCGACACCGCCGAGATGTATGCCGACGGCGGCGCCGAAACCATCCTTGGCCGCGCCTTTGCGGGTCAGGCTCGCGACGGCGTGTTCCTGACCTCCAAGGTCTATCCGTGGAATGCGGCCGCGCCAGACATGATCGCCGCCTGCGAACGCTCCCTCGACCGTCTCGAGACCGACCACATCGACCTTTATCTTGTGCACTGGCGCGGATCTGTACCGTTCGAGGACACCCTTGGGCTTACGCGACGTCGAACCAGAGCTTGCCGTGCCGCTTGCGGTCCCTCCGGTCATCTTGGTTTGCGCCAGACATCGGATGGCGCATCGCCTTATTCGGACTTAACTCGTAAGCGTTTGGCTGCACGGCGCCGCAATGCGGAGTCTTCCCCTCGATGTCGTCCACCCCGTATAGACCGCGATCGGTACGATGAAATCTATCAGCTTCGCAGCCGTGCTGAGAGAGGGGGACGGTGCGGTGCAGATCGCGGCGCTGGCGTTGGTCCGTGTCGGGATCGTGTTGCGTCATCTATCCACGGACCCGAGACGAGGCGCGTGGTGACGAACGAGGTTGACGCCCGGATCTATGTGCCCATGCACGACCTTCACGTTTTGCCCGCAAGGATCTAACCCACGCTTGATCCACGTATTTCGTATTCCAAACGGTGAAGGATCACACGGTCCCCAGGCAGCGTGACTCACATCAAAGCCGTCGTGCACGGGCTTTGTCGACACAGCCGCGTACGAGGTGGCCGGGTCCAATGGGACGGGTCACACAGTCCCGGTCGAAATGGAACTCTCGCCCTATCACTTCCGACAGGCTTGCAGCCGTTCCCAGAGCAGGCGGTCGAGCGTGGCGATGTTCCGCCAATGCGCCGGGGCATTGGCGCGCAGGTATCGCTGTAGCTCAGGCGTCGCCTTCTCGACCTGCGGCCCGGCGCAAGAGCAATAGGCCTCGCTGCCCGGAAAAGCCTCCAAACAGAGGTCGGACAGGCGCAACTGGCCCTCGGGTACGCCGTGCCTTGGGTCCGCAACATAGGTGCGGACATTCTCGAACATCGTCCGAAGGGCATCATTGCCACAAACGAGCGTGCCGAGTAGGATCTGCGCGTCGCCGTCCGCGGCGAGGTGCAGCTCGTCCTTGCGCGTTGCGCGGTCCATCGCGGCTCCGGGATCGGCCAGCATCGTCAACCCCTCCAGAATCGCCGAAAGACCCGCGGCGGCCATCTCGTCGCGCGACCCCGTCAGCGCGCGCATGTCCACGAACTCGCCGGACAAGAGGCGCGGCAGATCAGGCGGCAGGGCGGCGGGGCAGTATTCCCGAAAGACCGCGGTGAGACGGCTTAGATAGATCACGGTCAGCTCGCGGTCGCTTCGATAGGGCGGCGTGGGATCGCCTGACAGGAACGCGGCGATCAGCACTCCTTCGTTCAGACCGGGGATCGGTGTTTCCGGAGGGGCCGATGATCGCGCTTCGTTTTCCGGCAGACTGGCCACAGCTTCGTCCAACAGGGTAGCGGCCCGCTTGTCGAACGCCGACCATAGCTCCGACGCATCGAGGCCGGTCTGGGTGGCGATGGCAGGTCGCAACCGGTCGAGGCTCGCAATCCGCGTCGTCGCCGCGATCTCGCCGCGCAGCCTTTCGGTGCGGGCCGCGGCGGCGGCTTCCTGGCGCGCCCGCTCGGCCGCGGCCGCCTGGGTCAGCGCGTCGATCCGCTCGCCGATCACCGGATAAGCGCGCAAGCCCGCGTAACGCTCGCCAAGCGTCCCGACATCGCCCGCGCTGGACATCGCATCGGCCACTGTCTGCGCGGCCGGACTCACGGTGCCGATCCACCTGGTCCTTCCTCCGCCGGTCTCGGAACTGCTGGCGGCACTGGTTCTCTCCGGAATCGCGGCGGTCTATGTCGGCTTTGCCATCGTCGACGGCGGCCGGGGCACCATTGCGCTCCAATCCACGGCCTGCCTCGGCTTCATCGGTGCCGCCTGCGCCGCCTACCTGCTCGCCCCGCTTGCGCTTCCAGTGCTCTACATTCTCCACGGCCTGTGGGACCTGGTCCACCATCGGACGACGCTGCCGATGCCAGGCTGGTATGTTCCCCTGTGCCTCGTCTACGATTTGCTCGTCGCACTGGCTCTCTGGGCGATCTGGCTCCTCTGAACGCCGGGCAGACCGACAGGTCGACGTTCGGGCTCCTTCGCTTCCGGCGCGGGACTGAGTTGATGGCCCACCAAAAGTGAGACCATCAAGGGAAGCCGAGGTCATTGCCTTGGCAGTCCGAGAAATCGCGGCGTGCGCCGTCTGTAGGATAGGTAAGCCGCGCCGTGGACCTCCTCCAACCATGGTTCTTCGGCGAAGGGGGCAAGCACGAGCGCGATGAGTCCACCGGTCGCCGCGATCATGGCAGAGAGAGAGGCCGACAGGATCACCCACCCGATCAGGATACCCATATCGGCCACGTATTCTGGATTTCTCGACCAGCGATAGAGCCCGTCGGCCTTCAGGTCTGCCCTCGCTCCGCTGGTCGCCTCCAGTCCGATGCCGAAGACAGCCGACCAGACGACAGTGTTCCCTGCCAAGATAAGCGGCAGTCCGACACCCCAGCGAAACCCCAAGGGCCAGCCGAGCGCATTCCACTCGGCAATGCCGACGATTGCGACGCAGGCGACGATCGTGAGGGTGGGTGGCCAGATCATGGCCTGCGTCATCCATGTCACGCGCTCCGGCGGCCAGATGCGGCGCTCCGGAAAAAGGATGGACCAGATCAGCCCGGCACACAGAAATGCGGCGCAGAAAAGCGCGAGCGCCGTCGCAGCAGAAACTATGCCAGTCATCCGACCGCCTCCCCGCCATGCCCCCGGCCGCCGAACTCGGATGGCGCATCACAGGCATGCCGCGCGCACTCCAGCTCCAGCGTGGTGTGCCCGATGTCGAACCGGTCGGACAGCACCGACTTGATCTGCTCTTTGATCGCGTCGGCCTCGCGCCAGCGGCCTTCGGCGATAACGACATGGGCATCGAGCGCGGCACGATGCTCGTCCATCTGCCAGAAATGCGCATGATGGATGCCGGTCACGCCCGCGATATCGCGCACGGCCTCCAGCACGGCGCTGGTCGCGATCTGAGGCGGCGCGCCGAGCATCAGGATGCGGATGACTGGTCCGATCTCGCGAAAGGACTGCCACAGGATGTAGCCCGCGATCAGCACCGTCACGATGGGATCGACCAGCCGCCAGTCGTAAAGCAGGATCAGCGTGCCCGCGACGATCACGGCGACCGAGCCAAGCGCATCGGCCACGTTGTGCAGGAAGGCAGCGCGGATGTTCACGCTGGACTTGGACATGGCAAAGGTCAGCCCCGCCGTCACGGCGTCAACGACCAGCGCTATGCCGGCGATGATCACGATCAGCCAGCCCTCGACCGGCTGCGGATCCACAAGGCGCATTGACGCTTCAAAGAGCAGGTAGAGGCCAATCACGATCAGCGTGGTATAGTTGATGAGCGCGGCCACGACCTCGACCCGGCCGTAGCCGAAGGTCATCTCGGCATCGCGCGGCCGCCGCGCGATCTTGCGCGCGCCGAAGGCGATGATGAGAGAAATGGCATCGGAAAAATTGTGCAGCGCGTCCGCGATCAAGGCGAGTGAGCCGGAGACGATCCCGCCGACGATCTGCGCGACCGTTAGCCCCAGATTGACCGCGATGGCAGCGAAGACGCGGCGGTCGCCCGCCTTGGGATCGACGTGGGTATGACGGCCATGGCTCATGAAGACGGCTCCTTTCGATTCGTGTCGTTACGGGGTAAATGAGGTCTACAGCGACTGTAGCTTCAAGAGGGAACGATGAAGGAATATTCCATCGGGCAGATGTCGCGCCGAACGGGAGTGAAGGTGACGACGATCCGTTATTACGAAAGCCGCGGGCTGATCCCGGCGCCGGCGCGAACCGAGGGCGGGCAGCGGCGCTACGACGCGGCCGCGCTCGAACGGCTCGCCTTCCTGCGCCACGCGCGGGATCTGGGCTTTGGCCTCGACGATATCGCCGAGCTGATTGCGCTGGCCGAGGACCCGACAGAAGATTGTGCGCCCGCCCACGAGATCGCGCGAAATCAGCTTGCGGCCGTGGACAGACGCCTCGCCATCCTCGCCCGTCTCAGGCAGGAACTGGCGCGTCTGACGAACGCGGACGACGCCGGAAAGACTGGGAAGTGCCGCGTCATCGAGGTTCTCGGAGATCACCGACTTTGCATGCGCCAGCACGACGTGCCGGACGATGCGACAGGGCCAACCTCACCACGTCTGTGAGGTTTGACGAGACCCGGCGAATAGTACTTTTGCTTCATAGCCGCCTTGCCGCAGTGTGGCTTGTGTTGCCCTTCCAGGGCGTTTTGAATGGCGGCTGTTGCCATTGTCAAAAGAAAGTCTCGCGGCTGCAGAAAATGCCCGCTTTCCGCCCTTCATGTCAAACGCCGCGTCAGTGACGATCGGGTTTTCGACCGGCAGAAGCGTGCGGGCATCCACCCTTTTGCTGTCAGCCCCGAACGACTACAAAGCACGCGCAAGGGATGAGAGGACTACCATGGATCGCGCAGCCCATATCAACCGGACGATCGGAGAAGAAATCGGGGCCAAGGCGGCCCAGGTCTCAGCCGCGGTCAAGCTTCTCGACGAGGGCGCGACCGTCCCGTTCGTCGCGCGCTACCGCAAGGAGGTCACCGGCGGGCTCGACGACACCCAGCTGCGCGCCCTGGCCGAACGTCTCGCATACATGCGCGAGCTCGACGACCGGCGCGACACCATCCTCAGGTCCATTCGCGAGCAGGACAAGCTCACCGACGCGCTGAGCCGGGCCATCAACGAGGCCGAGACCAAGACCCGCCTCGAGGACATCTATCTGCCCTACAAGCCAAAGCGCCGCACCAAGGCGATGATCGCCCGGGAAAAGGGGCTCGAGCCGCTGCGCGACGTGATCCTCGCAAACCGCGACAAGGATCCGGAGGCACTCGCAACGGCCTACCTGGGCGAAGGCGTGCCCGACGTGAAGGAAGCGCTGAACGGTGCCCGCGACATCCTCACCGAGGAGCTTTCGGAGAAAGCCGATCTTCTGGGGGACCTGCGTGCATATCTCCGGAAGGAAGCTGTGGTGACCGCGAAAGTGGTTCCCGGCAAGGAAGAAGACGGCGCCAAGTTCTCCGACTACTTCGACCACTCCGAGAAATGGGCGGGCATGCCGTCGCACCGCGCGCTGGCGCTCTTGCGCGGCCTGAAGGAAGGCGTCATCCGGTTTGACATTGGTCCCGACAAGGAGGTCGGCCAGCCGCGCTGCGAGACCATGGTTGCCGCCCGCCTGAACCCCTCCGGGACCGGGCCGGGCGACCAATGGCTGCGCGATGTCGCCGGCTGGGCATGGCGGACGAAACTCTCCACGACAATGATGACCGAACTCGTCGCCGAATTGCGGACCCGCGCCCATGAGGCGGCGACAGCCGTCTTCGCGCGCAACCTCAAGGATCTGCTGCTGGCCGCGCCGGCCGGCGCCCGGCCCACCCTCGGCCTCGATCCGGGCATCCGCACCGGTGTGAAAGCGGCCGTGATCGACGCGACCGGCAAGCTGCTGGCCACCGCGACGCTCTACCCCTTTCAACCCAGGAAGGATGTGAAAGGCGCCCAGGCGAAGATCCTCGAACTGGTGGAAGCTCACGGGATCGAACTCGTCGCCATCGGCAACGGAACCGCGTCCCGAGAGACCGAAAAGCTGGTCGCCGACGCGCTCGCCATGCTTCCCGGAAATGCGAAGACGCCCACCAAAGTCATTGTCAGCGAGGCCGGCGCCTCGGTCTATTCCGCGTCGGAGCTGGCATCAAAGGAGTTTCCCGATGTCGATGTGTCGCTGCGCGGGGCGGTCTCCATCGCCCGGCGCCTCCAGGACCCGCTCGCCGAGCTCGTGAAGATCGAACCCAAGAGCATCGGCGTCGGACAGTATCAGCACGATGTCGACCAGCGCCGGCTGTCGAAATCACTCGACGCCGTCGTCGAGGACGCCGTGAACGCGGTCGGGGTCGACATCAACACCGCCTCCGCGCCGCTTCTGACCCACGTCTCCGGCCTCACTCCGGTCCTTGCCGAATCCATCGTGGCGCACCGCGATCAGAACGGCGCGTTCAAGACGCGCAAGGAGCTCCTGAAGGTCAGCCGGCTCGGGCCGCGCGCCTTCGAGCAATGCGCAGGCTTCCTGCGTATCCGCGGTGGAAAGGAGCCGCTTGACGCCTCCGCCGTGCACCCGGAGGCCTACGACGTGGCACGCCGGATCGTCGCCGATTGCGGCCGCGACCTGCGCAGCCTTCAGTCCGATCCCGGCGTATTGAAGGACCTGCGCGCCGAAGCCTATGTCGACGACCGCTTCGGACTTCCGACCGTGCGCGACATCTTCTCCGAGTTGGAAAAGCCCGGGCGCGACCCGCGTCCTACCTTCAAGACGGCGACCTTCGCCGAGGGCGTCGAAGAGATCACCGACCTGACGCCAGGCATGCAACTCGAGGGAACCGTGACGAACGTGGCCGCCTTCGGGGCCTTCGTCGATATCGGTGTGCACCAGGACGGTCTTGTCCATGTGAGCCAGCTGGCCGATCGCTTCGTGAAGGATCCCCACGAGGTGGTGAAGGCCGGCGACGTCGTGCAGGTGCGCGTGACCGAGGTCGATGTGGGTCGCAAGCGCATCGGTCTCTCCATGCGCAAGGATGGCGGGGCCTCGGCCAGCGAGGATCGCGAGGCGGCGCGCAAACAGCCGCACACACCGCGTGGCAAAGCGCCTGAGAAATCCGGGAAACCGCCCCACGGATCGGAAAAGAAGGATGACACCGCCCAACGCGGGAACCAGCCTGGCGCTCTCGGATCGGCACTGCTTGATGCGATGAAGAACCGCTGAGATCCCCCCGTGAGGCGCGGCGCGCGCGCTCAAACTTGACGGGCCGAGCTGCTTGCTTCGTCTTTCCATCGCAACAATCGCTGGGCAGCGGCCAATCGGATCCTTATCGTATACCCGCGAGCGACCGCGGCAGTGGGCAACCCGGAAACATGCCCGGATTTCTTGGGCTACAGCGGTGACGACTGGAGAGCTCGCGACGGGATCCAGAGGCGTGCCGTCGATGCCATCATCGAGCGATTGCTCGACGAGCAGGGGTTTTGGAATATTCGGTCATGGCGCTTGGCGCCTCGCAACTGGCCGGATCTCGCGCCGCCACGAGCTCATCGTTTCGTTTGCCATTGACAAGCGTCAAGATGCCTAATGGGGCCTTCGGAGAAGGCCCCAAAAAGTTCATTTCTGAGAAGCATATTTTTCGAACGCTTTGATCGCAACAGTGAGGAGATTTGCAATCACCCAAAGCGCTGCTCCGTCGCGAGTTGTTCGCCAATGCATCCCATATGGATCCTGAGATCGCAAGATGGCCTGTGTTTCCTCTCCCTCGTAATCCTCTATCACCATCCGGCGCTCTACGACCTGAAGCATGGAGCGGCAGGATTTGAGACGCGCGACGTCGCTTGCTGCAGGGTCAAGCATGTCGTGGTAGTGGCATAGGCTGGGTGAAAACACAGGAGCGCCTTTATGTGCCGCGAACTGTAGAAGCTGCAGCCATTGTGCAGCCATTTGCGCCGTGGTCCGCGCCTGTTGAAGCAGATCGTTTTCTTGTGTAGCCATCACGCGGCCCCGCGAACACAAGGGACGCCGGCGAGGCGCAAAGCCTCGATCGCGCGCAGGGAGCGCGAGAGGACTTCCGCACACAGGCGGGCCTGATCGGCGCGTGGGTCGTCCGGACTCAAAGCTGCAAATCGTGCCGCCTCGGGCGACTCGAGATAGTTAACGAATTCAAGGTTCAGCAGCTTTCGCAATGCCGCAAGACTACGCCTGTATGACGAAATATCCCTTCCGCAACGGGCACCGTGCACGACGGCTTTGGCCCGCAAGGACCATGACGGCCCGCCGAGAAGGTCGGCGGATGCGATCAACAAATCGCCCTCCTCACGCAACCAGCGCAGGAACTCGTCGGCCGTGCGGATATGGCGGAGCAGAGCACGAATGTCTGGAGTGTACTTCACGTTATCACCTCTCTGGTGGTGCGCGCACCCATCATGGGTCGCGTCAGAAGAACTCCGCTCCGTTTTTCAAGGGAAGGTTTTTGGTCTCCTACAGATTTACAGCCTCAAAGATGCGTTTATACAGTGCGCCATGGCTAAACCCTGTTTTTGCCGCGCAATTCACCAAGATCTCATTTGAGATAGGCTTCGTTTATCAATGTGCCTTGTGATGGTCTCCACTTCCAGTTTGTCTTCGTCTTGCACAAGTCACATTGGCTATTCTGATATCTTGCGAAATAAAAAAACATGTATTCCCGGTTTTTCTTCGTGGGCGTTGATGATGCGACCGCGCGTTGCTCGCCGCCCATCGGCTTGCAGACTTCACGCATCAAATGCATCGAAGATGTCGTCGATTTCTTTTCCCGCGGCAGCGAGCGCGGCCTGCTTTGCCCTGTCACCGGTATATTTCTTGCGCGCCTGCTGCGATGTGTGGTCGTTCATGAGCATGCCGGCCAGCGTCGCGTCCTCGCTGATCGCGAACACCACGTCGTAGACGATGGATCGGCAAATGTGAGCGCCGGTGCCGAACTCGGCTGACCAGACCTGGGAAACGTAATTCTCGGCGACAGTCGTGCCATCAGGATGTAAAAAAAGAGACCACTCATGCTCCTCGGCCGCGTGCCGCAGGGCATCGAGGTATTTCGGATCGTCATCCTGAAGCAATCGCGCGTCGACGAAATGCTCGACGCTCGGATGTATTGACCCGGGGTAGGCCTCTCGCCCGTGACGATGCCGGGTCTTGCGCAGTTTGTAGTCCCGGAGACGGTAGCGTCCTTCGGTCCAGACCAGGTCCCTGCCGAATTTGAGATGGTGCCATTCCCGTCGAAGCGGTGTCAGCGGAGGGACCGCGATCGCCAGTGCCCTGTTGCGCTGGAGGACGCGCTTCGCCGGATTGGTGTGCCGCGTGGCGTCTGCGAGGATTGTATCTGCGCGAGGACGGATGGTCGTGATGTCGATTGCGGCAAGCGCCGCGAATTTCTGGGCTGTCTCCACATCGGCCCGATCGCGCAACTTCTTGAGGAGCTTGTCGAGTTCCTTGATCAAGCGCTTCGGGTAAGCCTTCGAGTACCGCAGAAAATCACGCAGGTCGCCGAATGTCGCGATGACGGTCGAGGGGCTCAGCGCCGCACCCCGAGCAGAAATCCGACTTGTCTCATACGCATAGTATGCGCGCAGCGCGGGGATGTCGAAGTCCAGCGCCAAGCCGTTTTCTCTAAGATACCAGCCGTACTGGCAGACCTTTCGCGTCATGCGATCAAAGAGATCCGGTACCAGATTGATCTGGCCGTCATCTATGCGATCCTGGATGCGGGCAAGATGCTGTCGCCAGTCCTTTGGGAGGTCTTCGGGATAGAGCGAAATCTTCCGCTTGTAGTCGCGGCGCGTTTCCCTCGGGATCCCGGCAAAACGCGCACAGGCGGCAAGGGATTCCTGCGCGAGACGAAGGGCTGCAAGAGACGGGGCCTCGGCACCATCCGTCTTGATCATTGCCGCGATGACAGCTTCGATACCGGCTGCGCCGCCATGGAGGCGCGCCCAGACATGACAATCGGATGGTGTGAGCTCGGTGCACCCATGCTCGGACATGAATTCGACCAGGCAGTCGAGCGCCTGCAACTCGGCGAGCGGCATGGTGAGCAGGATGGAAGACGCCGCGTGCGGTTGCCAGTGCGGTTTTGCAAGTATCACGTGTCGTGTCATTTTCCGGCCAGTGCCTCCGCGAGAAGGTCCTGAACTTCTTCGAGCTTCTGCCGCTTGTCGATCCAGCCGTAAAAGGTATCGAGCACGCCGACCGAGCACCCGAGATATGCGGCGGCGCGCCCGCGGTTGCTCCACGATCGCGCGAGCAGCAGGGTGGCGAATCCGTGCCGGAAATTATGCGGAAACATCGGCAGGCCGATTTCCGCGCTGCTTCGCGTCAGCCACTTGTAGAGCATGGATCCCGCGAGAGGATTTGCGGATTGCTCCGCAACGAACAGGTGCGTGGCCTGGGCGCATTTTTCGGTTTCGCAGAAGTCCGGGTTGGCGAAGTCGAAGAGGGGCCGCGCTGTCGTGAGATACCAGTCCAGAACCTCGTAGCCGCAATACTTGTCATCTCGGATGTGAATGGGTGGCAGCTCGACATACTCGCCTTTCATGTCTTTCTGTGCGACCCGCAGCTCGAAGATCTTCTTGTTGCCAATCGTCTTTCGGAAGAAGTTCTGACCGACGCCATCACACTGCGCGGACAGGGCACTGTTCCTCCGCAAGCCTGCGCCGCGGATCTCAAGCGCGGCAAACGCGGCGCAGGTCGCAAACCTTCGCGCGGCACGAAGTTGCGATACGGTCAACGGCTTGTCGGTGGCGAGAATATCTTGTGATATTTCTTGGTAGAGCACGTGCTGCCTGAGAAAGGTTCGAACTTCGGCGGGGTTGTGAATGAGGCGCTCGCAGAATTTGCGGTTCTTGGGGGACATCTTTTCCGCCGATGCACACCCCTCCTGCAGATTCGGGTTCTTTTTGAGGGTCTTGAGCCATTTCTTGGTCTTGAGACCATTGGTCTTGCCGATGTGCGCGATGATACGCACGTAGCCTGCGGCGGTCCGCAAACTGAAACCGGCATCTGTTTCGGCGAGGTCGAACCAGTGGCGGATGGCGCTGATCCGGACCTGGCTCTCGAAGAGGGAGTCGAGGCAATTCAAGGACGCAAGCTCCACGAGGCCCGTGTCCTGTGCGGCCCGGGCCAGTGCCACCAGCGCAGCGGAGTAGGTCATGGCCGTTTTCGCGTTGAAGTTCTCGGTGCAGCTCTCGGAGACGTCGTCATACGTGCTTCGGTCATAGCGCGCGGCCTCGATCATGTCGTCGATCATCTTGCGCACGGACTCTGGCACGGGCGTACGGGCCGTTGGGATGACGTAGTCCGTGTCGAAGTCCGACGGCAGAAATGCCGCGATCTGCGGGAAGACGCGGTGGCGCGCAAGTGCTTTGAGCGCAATCTCGGATGCGTCCCGCTCGTGCGCCGGCATTCCGTCCAGGAAGGGCGGAACGATTTCGGGCGTGAGGTCCATCGGATCGATGCCAGCCGCCCGCGCGCGGTCGGAGAAAGTCTGGATCGCGCCCAGTGTCCCGGGATGCACCGGACCGTGATCCTTCGAAAGATCTCTCAGGAGCGTCAGGAGCGGGGTCCAGCCATCCACGCGCGCACGAAGCTCTTTCTGCGCGTCGACCAACCCGAGGGTTGTCCGGATCCGGCGGCGGACGACCTCGCGCCATTTCGAATAGGCAGCCTTTGTCGACCAGAAGTCCCGGGCGGCACCGGGCAATGGTCCCGCCCCGATCTGCTTGAGCGGCGGGAAATGGGTGTCGAACCACGCAAGCATGTCGATTCCGTCGCCGTCGAAGGTCGAGAGCGGTGCGCTGAAGAACTCCGCCACGCGCGCGATGCGGTTGCGTTCGGTGTCGTCGACAGTCTCGTCGAACACCGTCTGAATGGTTTTTGAGGCTGGCAGAGCGGCAGCCATCGCCGTTTGCGAGGCACTGGAAAAAAGACCCATTGGTCACTCCTGGTCGTTGGCGAGCACGCGGCCGTCGGTTTGCTCGGCCGCGCGATTTCTGGAGTCAGTCGGACTTAGGGCCGGATGCGGCCTTGCGGAAATTCGCATGGTAGGCCTTTCCAAAATCGGCATCGGTATGCATGAGCAGTTTTGCCGTGATCGCCGGGTCCGGCACCGTTGTTGTGCGGGAGACGAGACCCGACTGAACGTGGCGCGTCCGCATGACGGAAGAGCCAAGGCCGCCGAGATGCCGACGGATCGCGCGGCGGACGGTGTTCCGCCAGTTCCGGTAGGCCCGGAAACTGGACCAGAAGGTTTCCGCCTCGTCGAAGCCGTCGGACGGAAAGCGCGCTTCGAACCAGTCGATGTCCGCGGGCATGCTCTCGAGCGGGGCGTCGGAAAAGTGAGCGAGCCGGCGCAGGGCCGACCGTTGGCGTGCGTCGGACGCGCTGTCGTGTACATCCCGAAGCGTGACCGGCCTCCGGCTTGAGGGGCGCGCCACAATAGGGTTTCGGTTTTTCATGTTCGAACTCATGGGAAATCCTTTCATCTGGTTCGAGGGGAAGGTTGGCCGCCTGGCGTGCAGGCGAAGGGAAAATGTGCGCTCGAGTCGAAATATCCGGGAACTAAGAGGTGCCTTATGTTCCCGACAGTTTCGCCTCCGCCGGGACCCTGTGCGCGCCATCGCCTCGGCGTGCATCGGGCCCGGACTCTGTGCAGGTTTCAGGCGTGCTGGAATGGCGGGCGGCGTGTTTTGCGGCGGCGGAAAACAGGCCGCCGGTCACGGCACCCGTCGATGTGGCGCTCGGCCTGTCGTCCTCGGTCTCGGGTGTTTGCGGCGCGTCCTGCGCGGCCGCTGCCTTGGCGGGGGTCGAGGAACCGAGCCTGACTGCCACATCGGCGACGATGAGATGGACGTGCCCCCGCGTGATGATCTGGGCCGGAAGATTGTCCTTATCCTCGAGCAGCGCGTCGATCCGGGATTGCGCAACCTTGAACCTGCGCGCCAGCCGGGACGCCGGCAGGGCGTGTCCCGGGATCGGATCGAGTCCATGCCATGCGTTTCGCGGGCTCCGGAGCATCTCCTCGACTTGCGCCCGCAGCATCAGGTTCCGCTTCGGTCCGAAGACGTGAAGTGGTGGAAACGCGGTCTTCTTGGTGCGCAGTCTGGCGAGCAGGGCATCGGGGGTCAGCCCGATCATGCTGGCAGCCTCGCTGACCCGGATCAGGCCCTGTCCCAGCATCTTCTCCTCGACCTCACCGTCTGGCGAAAGACCGAGCACAGCTTCGTAGACGCGCAGCATCGGGTATTTCGAGCCCAGGGGTTCGATCCCGAAACGCGTCAGAAACGGGCGGATCTCGTTGCGCGACAGCGTCGACCAGGTGTGCAGGTCGACGAGGGTTGCGGGATGAAATTTTGCGAAGGGCAGCATCGGGGTCTCCTGTTTTTCAGGAGATGGTTCCCGTCACAGCGAAACGGAAAAAGAATCCTTCACTGAAACCGTCGTGACCGATCTACATCAGGCCGGGCCGGCTCTCGCGCCAATCGCGGATCCGCGCGACATGCAGCCTGGCGGAGTTTTGTGTCATGAAAGACTGCTCTGCCAGAATGCGTTCGAGATGCTGATCTGCCAGCAATCCGGCGGGCGCGGGATCGTCGCCGCGGGCATGGACGCCGAACGCCCGCAGGCAGCGCCACACAAAATGCGCCGCCTCGAGAACCTGCTTGGTCTCGCCTTCGAGGGCCGCCTCGAGCCGGTACGGAAGAGGAAAGTGGGCATTTTTCAACCGGCACCCGCGCGGTGGCATGGGCCCGAGCGGGTATGTGGGCATGAGCCCGGCCCCCGCAATCGCCTCGATCCTCCGCAGCGCGTCGAAACGGGCGATGTTGCGCGCGAAGGTCAGGCGCAGGTCGGCACGCAACGAACGCTCATGGGCCCATGCCCATTCACGATCGAGCTGCCAGGGCTCGAGCCCGGTATCGGCCGCCACGCTCATCAGAATGTCGACCGGGTTCTCGGCGCGCGGAACGCCTGCTTTCACGATCCGGGTCTGGAGTTCCCGCCAGCCGGGTGTCCACGCGCGGTCAACACGATCAGCGAGGCGGAGCAACACCAACCTGTAATGGGACATTTCCCGGGGATGGCTCGCATCGGCGCTGGCAATCAGCTCGCGCCATGGAATGGTCTCGATCTTGGCGTCGAAAAGCGTCTTGTTGGTCGTCAGCGAGAACAGGCGCCGAGCCGCGACGATCAGTTCTTTCACCGCGAATTTGCCGTATCCCGCGGCTTCGGCCTCCGATCGCAACGATTTTTCCAAGGCCTCGGGCATCTCGCCGCTGCGGCGTGAGAGCCAGGCTCGCTGGTCGCCGATGGCAGAGCCGGGCAAGAGCCCGGGAAGTTCCGGGCGCAAGGCGTCAAGGGATGCAAGCCCCGCGAGGCACTTCGGGACATTCTTGAACCCCCGGGCTTGAAGGAGATACTTGCGGGCGACATTCACGTCGATCTCGGCGGGCGTTATCGGTGGCGCGGCGCTTTCGGCATACGTTCTCACAAGCAGCAGCCCGGACATATCGACGCCAGTCGCGGCCGTGACATGGGCGCGAGAGATCAAGCCATCCCAAGGCGACAGGCGGTTCGTATGGGCGAGAAATGTTCGAAGGACGTCCCGGTATGAGCGCCGTGTGATGTCGGCGCGTTCCGCGAATGCGTTCTCGAGGACCGCCACCGCGTCGGCGAAAAAGGTGGCGCTGTCGATGTCGAGGCCGGCTTCCAGAAGATCTCGCAGGACCCGGCGCAAGTCTCGCACCCGCCGATCGCAGGCCGATCGGTCTTCGGCAAAAGCCAGCACCTCCGCCTCGACAGAAGCGGGCAAGACTACCGGATTTCTTTTTTTCTTTCTTGTCCGAGGCTCGGAGTTTGTTTCATAGCGCTTCGGTCGACGCACCCGGTCCGCGGTGACATCATGCGGCACAGTCGCAGGATCGGTGGTCCTAAGCAAAGAGAGCAGAGCCCGGAGATAGAGATCAGCGGCCTCCGCTGAGACCTTTTCCTTGACAGCCGCATTGTATCGCGTGGCGTTCTCGATGCTCATTGCCCAGCCGGATTCGGGCCCATCCTCGGATAGTATTTCGAAATCCACCGCAAGTTCGAACGCACGCCGTGCATAAAGTGCATGACCCACCGCAAGCCGATCCAGCACGATGGCGAGTTCCGTTGGCAGCTCGACACGGTGCTTGTCGCCGTCGCGATAGGAGGGCATGGGCCCGATTTCTTCTGGGCCAAGGATCCCGGCAGTCACGACCCGTGGATCGGTCCTCGCCCAGTCGATTGTCGAAATCGACCTCCGGAATTCGGACCTCGTCGTCCCGCGGAGGTCGCGATCGGCCGCCATTGCGATATCCCGTGTCAACGCGCGCAGGGTCATGCCGGGGAACGTGGCTTCCATTAACACTCTATTCACTTCCGGGCGGCGGCATTCCCGGGCAAGCTTGTTCAGAAGCGTGTAAGGGTCGTCAGGCCATGCGCCGGCCAGCCGTACGTGGCGCAGGATACTTTCGCGGCAGCGGCCATAGATCGCCGCGTCGCCATACTTGGCGGCAAGTTCAGTGTCCGGAACCCGGGGAAACCAGGTCGAGAAATCCGTTGCCGATGCGAGCACATTTGGGTCCCGAAATGCCTCCGGCCCATGGGCCGCTCTGGCGAGATCGAGGAACGCCAGTATCGCGGTCCTGTTGGGAGACAGGACCGTGCCGGTTTCGATGCGCGAGCGTAGCTCGGCAAGGGTCAGTGATGTGTGCGAGTGTGTCATGCGAAGCAGATGGGACCATGCGGTAAATAACAAAAATGCCCCTGGCGACTGGCAAGGCCGCCAAGTAAACTCATGCAGCATTCGGCCAGAGCGCGCTCGAAGGACCCGATGGCCACGAGAGGTAGGTCGATAACCACATGCAGGATGGCCCCGCGCTCTGTGATCCCCCCTTTGCGCCATATGGATCCGTTGGCCGCTCGGTTGCGACTCGCGCCTGTGCTTTCACCTCCTCGGCCACCAGCTGCCGACGGACGCTAACGACCATCGTCCGGCAAAGTTCCAAACGCTTGGTGTCCGGCGGGTCCGTGCCGAGACGCAAGTGGTTCCTTGCGACACGTTCTCCGAGAACGGTGGAGCGGGGAAGTCGAACGAAACCGGATCAGCGATGGCCATTATGGAGTGCGGCGCGATAGCTCCTGTACGCGCTGTAAGAGGACCAGTAGTGTCATCATCGACCGCGGTGTCAGCAGTCATCATGGTAGAGGCGATGCAAATTTTCGCCTTGGGATTGGTTGGGACGAAGGACCCGTGAGGGGTTTGAGTGAGACATGGATGTGCCTTTCCTTAGACAACGGAGATCGCGACAAACTGCCGTTTCAATGGGCCGATCCGTAGTTTTTGGTTATGCAGCGTTGGCTTTCCTTTCCGTCGATGACCGTAAGATTGGCCAGCGATCGCATAGACGAAACACTTTTCTCGGAACTCTCCGTTTGTGAGAAAGACTGTCGATCGGAGCCGAAGTGTAACCCCAGTGAAGCGCTGCCTAACTGTTCTGTCCCGGACGATCACGGTGACCCTCGCCGCACTGCGCCTTTCGTGGCAAGATCGATCCTGCGTGAGGTCTCAATCCTTCTCGATTCAAATTCCCACCGTTCGCAAAATAAGGGTTTCGATTCAATATTGTAGGTGCTGCACTAAGAGCCCGCTTCAGAATGGGTTGAACGATTTCAGTGTCTTGCCAGGAGGCGTGTCATGCGCCTGATATGGGCGATCAGCACCCAAGCCTCTGCGCTCTCGACGGTCTTTCCCAATCGTGGGCCAGTCGGCGGCAGCGACCGAGCCATGCGAATGTGCGTTCGACGACCCATCTCCGGGGCAGCACCTCAAAACCCTCGGCGCTGTCCGGGCGCTTGACGATCTGCAACGTCCAGCGTCCGAGGCTGACGAGGGTGCCTCGGAGCTTTGGTCCGGCATAGCCGCCATCCGCGAACACGTGGCGCAGTTTCGGGGCCTCGCGGCGGAGCCTGGCAAAGACCCCAGGCGCGCCGTCACGGTCCTGAATGTTGGCGGAATGGACCTCGCATGCGATCAGGTGACCGCATGTGTCGGTGATGATATGACGTTTGCGCCCCTTGATCCTCTTGCCGGCATCGAACCCGGAAAACGACGTGTTTTCAGAGGCTTTCACACTCTGGCTATCGATCACACCCGCCGTGGGCCGGGCGTCCCGGCCCTCCGCCTGGCGGGCAACCGCCACCAGTTCGCGGTTGATCACCGTCAAAAGCCCATCGTTGCGCCAGCTGTAGAAATAGTAGCGCACGGTTGAGACCGGCGGGAAATCCCTTGGCAACAGCGACCAGGCGCACCCGGCGGCAGCAAGATACTGGATCGCGTCCCAGACGCGGCGCAGGTCAACAGTGCGCGGACGCCCCAGCCTGTTCGGACCGGGCAGACGCGGGCCAACGACGGCCCATTCCGCATCCGTCAAATCGCTTCCGTAATGGGGCGGCGTGAGTCAAGGATCCTTTTCGCAACAAGAAAGCGCCCCTGAAGCGCCTTTGGCAGGGGCGTTTCAGATTTGCGCAGGTGGATTTCAGGAGCTTGCGCAGAAGCGAGGTGCGTTCGGCGCGCAGACCTGCCGATATCGAAGCGGCGAACGCACCGGATCGTCCGGGGGCATGCCGCTGTTCGTCTGTTGGATGGTGTTCCAGCCCATGCTTCTTGCGTCGGTCACCAAGTGTATTCCCATCCCGGGATAATGCTTCCGTCCGTAGTCAGCGCGTCGGCTGCTACATCATGCCAGGTTCAGGAACGGTTCCCCGTGTGCCTATCTTGGATGCGTGCTCAGACAAATGTCTGGTGACCAGCGATATGACGGCATCATCGGGGACCGCGTCCCGGTCCGGGACCTCGGTGAACCCGCGCGTATCGGCGCGGCCGATCTCTCCTTTTTTGTTTCAACGTCATGACCCGAGCGGCTTATTCGGCTGGGGCCTCCTTTGTCTCTGCGCGAGAGAAGCGGAAGTCAGTGTCATCACGCCACATGCGCAGCAGCACCACCCCGATCCGGCGCGCAAGAGCAACCGTCGCGCGTTTTTTCCCACGCCGCCTGGCCACACCCCATGCCCACGCGGTCAGCCAGCTGGGTCGGGCTCGATTCAACATCACAGTCGCAGCCTGATAAAGTGCGGTGCGCAGGCCTGCATCTCCGGCGCGTGTAATCTGCCCGACAACGTCTCGTTCACCTGACTGCTCGCGCGTCGGGGTCAGCCCGGCCCATGGGCCGACATCCTTCGCGGATCGGAACCGATCCGGATCATCGATGGATGATTTGACGGTCAGCGCCACGATTGCACCCACACCCGGCATGGTCATGAGCCGGCGGCAGACCGGATCGGTTCTGGCGTGATCCCGGAGCAGTTTCTCCAGCCCAGCCAATTCCGTGCGCAGCCCCCTGCGCGCTGCCACTACAGGATTTGTGGCGGCCTCCAGCATGGGATTGCCCTCGATCAGTTCCCGCACCCGCTCCTCGAAGCGCCCCTTCGCAACGCGTCCCATCTTCAGCCCGAAGTTGCGCAGAACACCACGCAGCGACAACTCGAGGTCGATCAGGGCCTGCTGGATCGCCTTGCGTGACGTAAGCAGGGCCCGCATCTCCTGTGCCGACATCGACTTGCAGTGGACGAGCCGAAACCAGCCCATCTGCAGAAGTCTTGCGATCCCCTCCGCATCTCGCCGGTCAGTCTTGATCGGCATCGCCTGCAACGCCCCCTTCACCTGCCGCGTTTCCATCAGGACCACGTCAAAACCAGCCTGGCTCAGGTGACGGTACAGCCATTGCGACAACGGACCTGCTTCCAGGCCGACCCCAACCACAGTGTCCGGCAGGCGACGCAAACTCCTCACCAGGTCCTCCGGCTCGCTGGCGGCGGTCGTTTCCTTGACCACCTTTCCATGCTCCGACACCACGCAGATCGCGGTGCTTGCAAGAGAAACGTCCAAACCAATATAGAGATCCATGTCGTTGCCCTTTCTTTTCAAAGAAAATCTCGGGGACGCGCCTCACGGTACGACCCTGTTGACACGCCACTGACGTGCCAAGGGCAACGGCACCTCAATCAATCCCCGATGGCAACACCCAACGGTGACGATTCGAGCCGAGCCCCATTACGGCATCTTGGATATC
>Ga0307971_1000302_pt1 | contig 27310 bp, 20 predicted proteins | sample OrgLakmetagen714_FD_201820 | JGI IMG/M metagenome (GOLD analysis project Ga0307971, IMG submission 201820) | Saline water microbial communities from Organic Lake, Antarctica - #714 | ecosystem: Environmental > Aquatic > Non-marine Saline and Alkaline > Saline | place: Antarctica: Organic Lake... | reverse complement strand
TCACCATTCCTTTTGCTGATGTGAAAAATATCGAAGGATTGACAGCCATTTTAAAAGCGTTTTCTTTTTGAATACTTTCCAATGGCAATGAATTAAAGGTTCTATCTCTGTAGTCAAATTCACCATTTTGATCAATTACTGTTAACAAAGTTGGATAAAGGGCCTCTTTTCCATACAAATTATCAATGTTGGTTTTTTCCCCGCTTCTATCTCTCCAATAGCGAAATCTTTGTAATGGCAGGTCAGTTAATACATCCATAAAATTCCAAACGATATAAAGTTTTTCATCTTTAAGCTGATATGCGAACGAACCAAATCCAACAGAAGGATCCAATGTTTTTTCTTCTTGTTTCTTGTTTAAAACTTGATTCCACAATCTATTTCCATCGGCATCATAAGAAATTGCAAAAGCATTTCCGTGCAAAAGTTCATATTGATAAGTTGGTGGCTGATCTTGACCAATGATAGTTTTTGATTGTTTCTTTTCTTCTGTTAGCAGAATTACTCCGCCATCAGGCTTCATTAAAACATCCTTAAATTCATAATTGTCTAAAACATATCCTTCTTTGTTTGCATTGTTTTCTGAAACAACTAAACGCAACATTTCAGCTCCTAAGGGTTCTGTTTTATTCTGAAGAATTTTCCCTGCTTTGTCTGATTGAAAAAACCAAGTTCCTTGCCAGTCAGTGTCTCTATTTCCTGGAGGAATAAGCATTCCGCTCATCAATAGATTTCCTTTTGGATTGATGAACATTTTATTTTCACCTAAAGCATATTCATTCATTTCGATATTTGTAACAGTATAAGCCTCTTTTCCAGCTGTAATTAAATGATAAAGATGTTCCTTATTTGAAATTTTAATGTCTTTCAATAAGAAAGCTGTTCCATCATTGTTGAGAATAATATCATTAACAGGAAAACGTTCCGCTTCATTTTCTAGCGTTATATCTTGTTTCCAAATGGATGAGAAATCCGCAGTATTAAAAACTTGTAGACGCACTTCCTCACTTGCTTTCTTTGTAAAAGGTTTTTGTGTTAATACCAATAATTTACTTCCATCTGGAGAAAAACTAACGGTATAATGCGCACTTTTCATTTGATTTTTAGAATACTCGGTCTCTAAAGTGATGAAGCTTTCAGCAACTGTTCCGTCTTCTAAAACTTCTTTAACTAAGAATGAATTTTCTTGTTTGTCTTTGTTCCAACCTTCCAAAAAGATATAAATCTTTCCGTTTTTCATTTCTGTATAGCGGTGCAATTGAGAATCAGAAAAAGTACCAGAAGTCGATTCAATATTTGTTGTAAAGAGCAATTTTAATTCAGGCGAGTATTTTTCTAAGGCAATTGTTTTGTTGGTAATTGGTCCAAATTCACGCAAGAAGTAATATCCTGTTTCGTCCTGTCCTAAAGCATTTGTCCATTGCGCTCCTTGAATATTATTGGTGTATTCAGCAGAACTTTTAACGGTGACATCTTGCGCTAAAAGGACCGAAAAACAAGAGCTCAAGACAATTAAAATTAAATGTTTCATAATAGATTTTTTTGTATTTGTTAGATTTGAAATAAGTTTCAAAAAGAAGAATTCCAATCCAAAACTTATGGATTGGAATTCTATAGGAGAGTTGTTTTTTAAGAAAGCCCAATATATTTAAGACTTCCTGCAAAGTCTATTTATTGGCAGCTGCCCATGCGTTATATTCCTTAATAACTTCAAAAGCGTTTAAAAAAGTATATCCTTTTTCTTTGTCCGCTACTTTTTGAGCCATTTCAGCATTGTCTTGAATTAGTGGCGGCATTTTTTTCTTAAATGACAAACCTAACATACTAAAATCAATAGGATCAGTTGGTTCTTTAGCAACAATTAAATTAATTACATAAGCTCTTCCATCAAAGGCTTGCCATGTTTCGCCACTTTGTCTAGTAAGCATTGAAAAATTATCAACTGTTGAATACCATTCATACAAACGAATTGCTCCTTCTTCAACTACTAAATTAAAGTTGGCTTTTTTAAACATTCCACCACTGTAGTTAATTGATTCGTAAACTTTATCGGCTATTTTATAACCTTTTATTTCGTCTGGTTTGTACTTGTCAACTGGCTTTCTATCCGATTCTTTTAAATAAAATTCTGCTCTGTTTTGGTTGCTTGATCCAATTCCAGCCCCTGAACATCTGCTATCCGCTTTTAAAAATCCTTGAATTGTGTCGCCATCCATTTTGATGATATATCCAGGGTACTTTTGTCCAACACGATAAATTTCTGGACTCCAATCAGCCATAGAACTGTTCTCATTGTTTTGAGAAATTGCAGTCATTGAAGCAGCAAGTGCAATAGTTAAAATTATAATTTTTTTCATAGTCAATTAAATTATTGGTGAAAAACAACTTTAATATTTATGTTTAAATTTCACTATTTATGAGTATTAATAGTAAGCTTTATAAGGTATTTGTAATCTAAAATAAAGATGTAAATATACTTAAAAAGTGCAATTTACAACAAATTTATTTAATCGTAATTTATTTCTAATTTGCTACAATTACAGTTGTTTTTGTAATCTCAAACGGCTAAATCATCATCAATATACTTCAATCCATTTTGATTTTTTCGTTCCAATAATGCAAAACCGAATGTCAATACACCAACACGACCTAAAAACATAAGAATGATAATTAATGCTTTTCCAATATCGGATAAATCACCTGTAATTCCTCGGCTCAATCCAACTGTTCCAAGTGCAGATGAAACTTCAAACAAGATGTCTTCAAGGTTAAATTTCTCTGTGAAAGTTAAGAGAAAGGTAAAAAGGAATATTAAACTGGTGTAAAGTATAAAGGTGGACGTAGCCACATAAAGACGTTCGAATGGAATGATTCTGTTCATGAAAGTGATTTTTTCTCTCCGATAACGCGGCTTTTTAATACCGAAATCATTGCGGTAAGTGTTGTGATTTTCATACCACCGGCTGTTCCTGAAGGTGAAGCTCCAATATACATCAAGAACGTAACGAGAAGAATAATTGGCAATGAAACTGCTCCTGTATTGATTGTGTTAAATCCAACGGTGGTCATCGCCGACATTGATTGAAAAAAGGATTGCATTAATCTACTTTCACTATCTCGAAGAAGCGTTTCTGTGAAATAAGTTACAGTTGTTCCCAATGTTAAGAGAATAATGAAACCATAAATAATGATTTTAGAAGTAAAGGAAAGGCTTTTTGATTTTCCTGAGATGCGGTACCATAAATCTGTGATTACAATAAACCCTAATGAACCAGCGATAGCTAAAACAGAAACTACTGTATTTAAAAACACATTGTCTTGGTAAGCGATAAAGCTATCATTGAACACTCCAAATCCAGCTGTACAAAATGCTGAAACACTATGGAAAATTCCATACCAGATAGCTTGAAGCGTTTCCATTCCATTGTTTGAAAATGCAATGTATAAACAAATAGCTCCTAAGGTTTCCATGATTAAAGTGAAAATGATAACGCTCTTTAGAAAGTCGGTGATCTTAATTGTTTTGGGCATTGTAAATTCCGCTCCAATTATCTTTTGATGCCAATGTGTTATTCTTCTTGTGGTAAATAACAAGTAGTTAAAGTCATGTAGCCAATTCCTCCAAGTTGTATCAATACCACGACAATGATTTGGCCAAATATAGTATAGGAATCTGCTATACTTATGGTGACTAAACCAGTTGTTGAAACAGCAGATGTGGATGTGAAAAGATTGTCTAATAATGGAATATCAAGCTTATGAAAAATAGGCAATGATAGAAGTATAAATCCTAGAAGAGTGTAAAGAAAAAACCCCCAAACAAGATTCATTTGAGGAGATTTGCTGATTCTGAATTTTTTATACCAATTAAAAAACTTTTTTAAAACATTAGTCTTCATGATATTAGCTTGCTGTGTTATAAGTAAAAATAGTAATTAATTTTCATCCTTAGCTCTTCTTATTAGGAATAAAGCCTTACAAATATATAGCACAACAATGTTTTGGAGTAAATAATAGCAGAAAACTTACTTGATTTTATAGTTTCTTAGAAGAACTTTCTCATCCTTTATCCAACTTCTTCAAAAACCCTTCAGCATTTCCCAAATGCGTTTCCTTTTTCTCATCAGACATCTTATTAAAAGTATGCACCATCATCGAAGTTCTTGGATTCTTTTTAAAGAAATCTTGATGTTCTGATATAAATCTCCAGAATAAACCATCCCAAATTGGTTCCCAATCTCCTTTTGGATAGTTGCTCATTTTCTTGATGTAATTGGAACCTCCGACATAAGGTTTTGTGGCAAATAATCCGCCATCTGCAAATTGGGTCATTCCATAAACATTGGGAACCATTACCCAGTCATAAGCATCAATGAACAGTTCCATAAACCAACGGTAAACTTCTTTTGGATCAAACTCACACAGTAACATGAAGTTTCCAATCACCATCAATCTTTCGATGTGATGACAATAGCCTGTTTTTAAAATCTTTTTAATCGTTTGGTCAATCGGATCAATTCCTGTCGTTCCATCATAGAAACTTGCGGGTATTTTTCTGTCAAATTCCCAGTAGTTTTTGGTTCTCGAATAGCCTCCTTTGCATTCATACATTCCGCGAATAAACTCTCGCCAACCGATAATTTGTCTTATAAATCCTTCCGTGGAGTTATTTGGAATGTCCTTCTCTTTTGCAAACTTTAATGCTTGGTCAACCACTTTTGTTGGAATCAATAATCCATTGTTTAATAAGGGCGAAATTACACTGTGATTCAAAAACGATTCTTGTTTAACAATCGCATCTTCATAAATACCAAAGTCATAAAATCTAAATTCAAAAAATTGGTCCAACCATTCTTGAGCGCTTTTAAAATTCAATGGGTAATATGGATATTTTGACAGTTCACCTGGATTTGTTGAAAAGTGTTGCTCCGTATATTCAATCGCTTCTTCCCAAAGTTTTGTTGATTTAGGAAATTGAATACTTGGCGGCGTCTTGCCTTTTGGATATTTCTTCCTGTTTTCTGTATCAAAAGTCCATTTTCCGCCTTCGGGTTCATCATTTTCGTCCACCATTATACCCAGCTTTTTCCGTTGCTGCTTATAAAAAGTAGTTTGAAAAAATGATTTTTTATCCGCCCGAAAGAACGCTGATAAGTCTTTTTGAGTATTGATAAACTGTGGACTATCTAACAATTGTAATGCAATGGATTTTGTAACAATAGCCAATCTTTTTTGTAGATAATTATCGACGGGATCAATGCAGTAAATTTCCTCAATCTTTTCTGCATCAATTTCGTTTTTAAAATTGCGAATATCTGCCAAATCATCATCCGAAGAAATGTATCTTACGGTATGTCCTTTCTCCTCCAAATAAGCTTGGTAACCTTTCATTGTTGCACGGTGAAAAGCAATTTTTTGTTTATGAAATCCATATTGTTTAAAGAATAAATGTTCTTCAATGATATAAAACTCATTCTTGTTAGAAAGTAGTTCGCTTTCTTCAAATAATTGATGTGGGAAAATTATATTAATCGCTTTTTTCATTTTAATTCAGTTTTAAATAATTTTCTCAAAAAAACTAAGTATTTTTAATTCTTTGATAAGAAAACTTCAAAGACAAGGCTTATGAAGTTTAAAATTGTCAGGAGTCCCGACTGTCAACGTCGGGATGCGATGTCCAGAGCCTGTCGAAGGAACTGCAATTATAAACACGTTGCGCAGAGCTTGTCGATGCGAGCATAACCCAGTATTTGATGTTTTCTCGCAAAGATTATTTGTTTCTTCTGCAACGCTCACTGCAATATTTGACATCTTCCCAATTCTTCTTCCATTTCTTGCGCCAAGTGAAAGAAAGTTCGCAGACTGGACAAATTTTCGTGGGCAAATGCTGTTTTTTCATTCAAAAGAAGGAATTTCATCTGGTCTTACATGCGGAAATGAATCTAACTTGTTTAATCTATAATAAGAGCCTAATCCAGAAATACCTACACAATCGTATTTTCCTAAATCCATCTGACCTTTTTCATCAACAACATCATCAGGTAAATGAAGCAGTACAATTTCTCCAATAACTAAAGTACTTTTGTTGGGAAGTAGAATGTTTTCAATATGCTTCATTCCAATCTTCACCAAACTATCTTTTACAAATGGAGCATGAAATTCGCCGAGGAATTCCTTGTTGATTTTCATGCGTTCAAATTCTGATTCTTTATAGTCTAAATTCGCGGAAGTGTAATGGGCTTGTTTCATAAATGACTGTGAAATATGATTCATCGTATAGTACCCTGTTTCTTCAATGTTTAATAAAGTATCTCTTGGGTTTTCGCTAGCTTGTCGAATGATAAATCCAATTTGTGGAGGTTTAGAACCTAAATGGACAACAGAGGAAAAAATAGCTACGTTATCAGTTCCATTTTTTGAGCGTGTTGCAATAAGATTTGCAGGTTTTACTCCAGTAATGGAATTGATTAGATTCAAACGATAAACACGCTCTAATTTATTAATTTCTTCTTTTTTTAAATGCATTGTCTCGGGTGTGTTTTTTGATTATTCTTTGACGCTCATACTGTACCATTGGGTCTTTACGGTGTCCCCAAATCTTGTCTCTTGCAACTCTAGCCGTTTCTGCTAAATCCACCACAGGATCCGGATAATTTAAGTCTATTTCATTAAATACTATATCCATTGGCGTCATTTTCCATGGTTCATGAATGAATTCGATGGGAACATTTTGAAGCTCAGGCACCCATTTTTTGATAAAAAGACCTTCCGAATCGTGTTGAATGGAGTTTTTTACTGGATTATACATCCTAACTGTATTTATACCTGTCGTTCCTGCTTGCATTTGAAATTGCGGATAATGAATTCCGGGTTCATAATCGAGGAATAATTTTGCCAAATGATAAACACCAGTTCTCCAATCGCAATCCAGATTAAAGCAAAGCACGGAAACTAACATAGCGCGCATTCTGAAATTTACCCAGCCCGTTGCATGTAAACATCGCATACAAGCATCAACCAAAGGGAATCCTGTATTTCCAGTCTTCCAAGCAGCTATTAACTGATCATTATTTGCGTAAACCAGGTTTTCATAACCACGATTAATACAGCGTGTTTCATATTCACATTCATTTTCAAACTTCTGAATAAAGTGACAATGCCACTTCAGTCTGGTTAGCATTCCGGTGAAAGCCTTTTTATATTTCGTGTAATTTGGATGTTCATTCACATAGTGAAAAGCCTGTTTCACGCTTAGATTTCCCCACGCTAAATAAGGTGAAATTCTCCCACATGACATTCTGCTTTCATTGGGTCTTGAAATGTGGTGATTGTAGTTTTTACCCCGTTCAATGCAAAAAGACCTCAAATATTTTCGAGCATATATTTCTCCGGGTTTTTGGAATTCCGTAGGATATGCTTTCAAACTTTCTTCAAGTTTTGGATCCAATGGAAAAGGATGTTTCAGTTCTATAGGCGCTCCAAAACTATAGTCATTTGGAACAGTATTGATCTTCATGTTTTTTAACCATTCTTGGTCCCAAGACTTTCGGTTTTTAATTCCTCGAATGACATTATTTTTTTGAAACTCCATACCTCTAATATCTTCCGATTGAAAGTATTGGTCAACTTTTTTGTCTCTTTCCCAAGTAGCCATAATTCCATTTTCTTGGTAGGCAAAAACTTTATTGACGTTGAATTTTTTATTAAGGTATTTGAAGACGTCGACTGTTTCCGCATGAAAAACCCAAACTTTTCGACCAGTTTCCCTCAAGTTTTGGTTCATTGCTTCAATAGAATGATAGATGAACTGCAAATGACGTAAGGAACAATCTGGATAATTGATTGCTGAAGGTTCAAAAATATAGATAGGAATGTAAGGTTCGTTTGATTTTTCAGCTGCATAAAACGGAAGGTGATCCTGTGTTCTGAGATCTCTTTTTAGCCAAACGATATTGAGTGGATTTTTTATGCTGTCCTGATTTACCATTTGATTTCCTTTTTACATTTTTTCCAAAATTTAAAAAAGGAAGAATGATATCCTTTTGTGCTACTCATCCAGTCTCTTTCTTCTGTTTTACCAGTATAATGATTGTTGGTCGGATGTTCTTTAGAGATCAAATGGGATGCTGAAATTTGTTCAGTTAATTCCATAAATTCACCAATAAATAACTGGATCCCTTTTATGTTTTCTGTCAATTCAAGAGCAAAATCTAAACACTTTTGATTGACGGAATTTTCTTTGTAAAAGGAAGGTTCAATTAGAAAAATACGTTGAACATCCTCACCTACTTGCCATTCAGGATCGATGTTGTAATAATTGTAAATTAAAGTTGTTTTATCTGCATCTAGTGCTAAAGGTTCTTGTTTTGGAAAAACGAGCACTGTTTCAGGAACAACAGTTTCTAATAACACACCTGGGATCTCTAAATTCTCAAATGCACTGTATTCGACATCGAGAAAAGTTCCTTTTTGATTATCCTCAAAAAAACGATTGATGTTTTCTTGGTTTGCAACGTATTTCTTGTTCGAGAAAGCTCCTGCGACCCATTGCCAGCTCAAATGATTACTGGCTAAATCTCCGTCTAATAAATGACTGTATAACCATTTTGCAGGAACCAACCAATGTGATTTTGCCACGTTACAACAAATTGCTGCCACATACATACGCATATGATTGTGCATATATCCAGTGGAATACAATTCTTTAATCGCTTGGTCTACTTCAATGATTCCTGTATTTGCTTCAACAATTGCTTTTGGCATTTCATGATTTGAAACATCAGTTTGTTGATTTTTTAAGTCCGTTTTGATCTCGTCTTTTTTATCAATCCAGATTTGTTGCCAATAATCTCTCCAAGCCAGTTCTTGAACTAACTTCTCTGTTTTCCCCCAAGGTAAATCTAAGCTGCGTATGTGTCCCAAAATCAGTTTAGTGGAAATAAATCCCCTGGAAATGTATGGACTCAAATAAGTAACCGCGCCATTTTTGTAATTGCGGGTTGCAGCATACTGTTCTGGATTAATATCAGAAATTCTTTGCTCAATGGCGGATTTGGTAGTTGGGAATTCTATCGTTTCGAGATTTTATTGTTGGAAATATTTTTTTGACGAGAACATTTAAAACGTGTTATGTCATCACCTCTTTTTTTAACATGCTTTTTACTGACTTTACTGTTTACGCGTTTTCTCCAAAGATTAAAAGAACTTCTTTTTAGTGTTTTTCGCATCAGTTGAATGACTTTCGCCTCTGTGAAACCAAATTGAAATTCTATGGCTTCAAAAGGAGTTCTGTCTTCCCAGGCCATTTCGATTATTCTATCTGTTTCTCTTTCTGTCATGTTTATTGTATGTTTTTTTAGCTCATACTTAATTTAAAACACTGAAAAGGGTAAATGGTTTATCAATTATATTTTTTTTTCAATGAACGGAAGACTTTCAAAAGATCAATTTTTCCATTAAACTGGTTTATTTTTTCATACATTTACTCAGTAATATAAAGTCAAAATATACAAATGAAAACAACAGCAACATTACTTGGCATGACAGGACTCATCGGAGGACATATACTCGAATTTTTAAAAGAAGATCCTGCTTTCGATGAGGTGAAAGTTATCGCTAGGCGACCGCTTAAAATTGAACACCCGAAAGTAAAAGTTGAGGTAATTGACTTTAGTGATATGACGCAATTTGAGAATGCAATGGTTGGAAGCGATATTGTCTTTTCTGCCATTGGAACAACACAGAAAAAGGTAAAAGGGGACAAAGCCGCTTATCGAAAAGTGGACTTTGATATTCCTGTTAATGCGGCTAAATTTGGTTTGAAGTCAGGTTGCAAAAAGTTTTTACTGGTATCTTCCATTGGCGCTGATAGCAGTAAGAGTGGGTTTTATTTAAAACTAAAAGGAGAAGTAGAAGATACTTTAACAGAATTATCTAAAAAATCTGAAGGAATTGAATCTTTATCCATTTTCAGGCCTTCTTTATTGTTGGGGAACCGCTCAGAAACAAGAATAGCGGAAGGAATTGGCCAGTCGCTCTCAAAAGCATTGTCTTTTCTATTTCCTAGCAACATGAAACCAATCGAAGGACAAGATGTTGCAAAAGCAATGGTTGAAGCAGCGAAGTTGAATAAAAAAGGAGTGGAGGTTTATCATTATGCGGAGATAAAGGCGTTGGTTTAAAGGGCATCTCTAATAACTCTGTTTAGAATAGGAGTCACTTCAGTAAGATAAAAGTCTTGATTTTTACTATCGACTATTTTAGGAATTGAAACGGAGTAATGTTTTGTAATCTTTTTTTACAAAACCAAAGTAATCCAACCACTTGAGGCCTCTTCTTCTAAGAGAGTAGACATTAAAAAGACCAACTACTTTAACTTTTAAATTATTTCTTAATTTTTTTAAATAGGAAGAAAAATCAATGTAATTGACTTATTGTGAAAGGAATGAAATTCTGAATTATTATATTTATAAACTTTACTTAACACATGCTTAATATTTGATTCCTACTTTTGCTTCATAGCAAGTAAGTTTTTCATGGTATTACAACGTGGATTTTAGGTTGAGGGGAAGTTTTGTTTCCCCTCTTTTTGTTGTTATCGTAAATTATATGTTAACATTGGTATTTGAATAGATGAAGAAATTAATAAATAGAGAGTTTAGTTGGTTGTCTTTTAATGAAAGAGTCTTACAAGAAAGTTTGGATAGTTCAAATCCATTGGTTGAACGATTCCGTTTTTTAGGGATTTACTCGAATAATTTAGATGAATTTTTTAGAGTTCGGGTAGCTAATATTAATCGTATGATTGATTTAAAAAATCAACGTGTTGAAGGATATTCTGGTACACCGAAAAGCTTATTGAAGGATGTTCAACAGATAATTAAAAAACAACGTCGTCTGTATGATATTTCTTACCAACGTATGCTCAAAGAAATGGAGTCCCACAACATCTATCATATAAATGAAACAAATATTCCTGAGTACTTAGAAGAAGAGCTTTCTGACTATTATCATTCAGAAATTAAACAAGACATTGTTCCAATTATGCTTGGGCGCATACGTAAATTCCCCCGTCTTCGCGATAAGGGTGTTTACTTGGCAATTAAAATGATCTCAGGAAAAAAGAATAAAATACGTTATGCCTTGATTCAAATTCCTTCAAAAGGTAAACGTTTCATTACTATGAATCGCGGTGATAAAACGTATGTCATAATCCTCGATGATATAGTACGACTTTATATGAATCAAGTCTTTTCAATTTTTGACGTGAGTCAAATTGAAGCGTATACTTTTAAGTTCACACGTGATGCTGAGTTAAATATGGATGATGATTTTTCCATATCTATGTATGATAAAATGGAGGAAAGTATCAAACAACGCAAAAAAGGCGAGCCTCTTCGATTTATATACGATGAGAAAATGGATTTAGGTCTTTTGACTTTCCTCAAAAAAGCAATCGGTGTTTCTAGTGAAGATCACATTGCACCTGGAGGAAGATATCATAACTTTAAAGACTTGATGGATTTCCCTGATTTCGGTAGGTCTGACTTTATTTATCCAAAACAACCACCGACACAGGACAAAGCGTTTGCTAGTCAGAACTCTATCATAAAAACGATTCTTAAAAATGATGTTTGCCTCCATTACCCCTATCAAAAGTTTGATCACTTAGTCGACTTATTAAGAGAGGCTGCTATTGATCCAAAAGTAAGGGAGATTAAAGCCACTATTTATAGAGTAGCCAAAAGATCTCAGGTTCTACATGCATTGATCAATGCCATTAAAAATGGTAAAATGGTAACTGTTGTTTTCGAACTTCAGGCCCGATTTGATGAAGAAAATAACATGTACTGGGCAAATATTATGAGAGAACATGGAGCGAAAATAATCTACGGTGTTCCAGGTTTAAAAGTACATTCAAAGTTGATTCAAATTACGCGCATTGATAGAAAAAAAGAGCAGTTGATTACACATGTGGGAACAGGTAATTTCAATGGAGGTACAGCGAAATTGTATTCTGATTTCAGTTTGTTTACGGCGAAACCTGAGATTTCTATGGAAGTTAAAAAAGTTTTTAATCTGCTAGAAAATAACATTGAAAGGGGGACTTATAAAAATATTTTTGTTTCTCCATTTAACACCAGACGCAAATTTATTGAGTTAATCAATAATGAGATTAAAAACAGTAAAAAAGGGATTCCAGCCAGTATAGATATAAAATTAAATAATCTTATTGATGCGAAGCTTATTAATAAGCTATACGATGCGAGTAAGGCCGGAGTGAAAATTAGAATTATTGTTCGTGGCATTTGTTGTTTGATTCCTGGAAAGCCTGGTTTTAGTGAAAATATTGAAGCGAAAAGTATCATTGGACGCTATTTAGAACATGGTAGATTTTATATATTTCACAATGGAGGTACACCAAAATATTATATCTCTTCTGCTGATTGGATGACACGAAATTTAGATAAACGGATTGAGGTAACTGCCCCTATTTTAGACGAAGCTATTCAAAGCAAAATCAAAGATGTTTTTGATATTATGTGGAGAGATAATGTAAAAGCCAGAATAATTGATGAGTTTCAAAAGAATAAGTATATCAAACGAGAAGACAATGAAGTGCTGCATAATTCTCAAGTGGAATTGTTCGCTTATCATAAAGGTTAGTAAATGGTTATACAAATCTAAAATAGAATATTGCGTCTTCAAATTGTTGTTTTAGGCCATAACGAACTCTGTTAGATACCCATAGTTATGTTAAAACTAGAATTAGTTTTCAACGAACGTTGAAAACTAAATTCAGCAATTGATTCAAGAGGTACATAAAATATGCTTAATATTACTTTAAATCGATAACTATGAAGTACGCCGCTATTGATATTGGGACAAACGCCGCTCGACTGCTAATAGGCGAGGTGACCACTACTAATGGGCAATCATACGTTCAGAAAGTTTCCTATACAAGAGTTCCACTTCGACTTGGATTTGAAGTTTTCTCAGATGGTTTTATTTCTGATCATAAGACCGAGCAATTCATAAAGACTATTCAAGCTTACAAATTAATTGCTGAAGTATATGATGTTAAAAACATAAGAGCATGCGCTACATCAGCCATGCGGGAAGCCGACAATGGTTTGGAGGTGAAAAATAAAATTAAAGAAGCAACCGGGATCAATATTGAAATAATTCAGGGTGAAGTAGAGGCTGACCTTATATTTTCAACTTTTTTGCTACTTGCCTTTGATAAGGCCTCTCCTTTTATTGTAATTGATGTTGGTGGTGGTTCTACTGAAATAAGTGTTTTTGAAGATGGAAAGAGGCTTGCAGGAAAATCTTTCAATGTGGGTACAATCCGAATTCTAAAGGATAAAGTGAGTGCAACAATCTGGGATGACATCTGCGAATGGATAGATCAAACGATTGATACAAAAATGCCACATAAAGTGTTTGCAACTGGAGGGAATATTAATAAAATGCATAAGCTGCTAAAAAAGAGGGTTATGCAGCCGATTAGATACAAAGAATTCCAACGTTTGTTTAAAAAGTTAAGAAAGATGTCTTACGAGAAACGCATGGAGACTTATCAATTAAAACCTGATCGTGCAGATGTAATTGTTCCTGCCTGTGAAATTTATAATTTTATTCTCGGAAAGCTTGATTGCAAGGAGATCCTTGTACCAAAGATCGGTTTGAGTGATGGAATGATTTATACTATGTTTAAAAAGGAAAAGTAATAAACCTTTGAGTAATAAACCTTTTGACAGCTTCATACCCAAAGGTTTTGAAATAATTATTAAGAAGTAATCGCCTGGTCATTAAGCTACCGAACTCTTTTTATTGAAATTATTTTGCGTTTTAACTACTCAACAATAATGAGGTAATTATTCTTTTTCCCCTTTCCTAAAAGAATAAACATGCCGCTGATCAACTGCTCTTCTGTCAAAATAAAATCTGCTGCAACCTTCGATTTATTCACACTGATTGCATTCCCTTTCAATTCTCTGCGTGCTGAGCCATTAGATTCTAGGAAACCTGTTTTTGCAGAAAGTGCATCGATAATCCCAACGCCTTCTTTCAATTCTACTTTTGTTAATGTCGCTTGCGGAACACCTTCAAAAACAGCTAAAAAATCAGAAGTTGAAAGTGATTTCAAATCATCTTCTGTTGATTTTCCAAATAAGATATTTGATGCTGCAATTGCCGTTTTTAGAGCTTCTTCAGAATGAACAGTAACTGTAATTTCTTCTGCTAATTTCTTTTGTAATTGGCGCATATGCGGAGCTTCCTTGTGTGCTGCAATTGTTGAGTCAATTTCCTCTTTTGAAAGGAAAGTAAATATTTTAATATATTTCTCAGCATCTTCATCTGATGTGTTGAGCCAGTATTGGTAGAATTTGTAAGGAGAAGTGCGCGCTGAATCTAGCCAAATGTTTCCACCTTCCGATTTTCCGAATTTAGAACCATCACTTTTTGTAATTAATGGACATGTGATAGCGAATCCTTTTCCGCCTCCAATACGCCTGATTAGTTCTGTTCCTGTAGTTATGTTTCCCCACTGATCAGATCCCCCCATTTGAATACTTACATCGTTATTTTCGTATAAATGTAAAAAGTCATAACCCTGAACCAATTGGTAAGAAAACTCAGTGAATGACATTCCTTCCGCATCATCACCAGTTAATCTTTTTTTCACAGAGTCTTTCGCCATCATGTAATTTACGGTAATGTGTTTTCCCACATCGCGAATAAATTCAAGGAATGAAAAGCCTTTCATCCAATCGTAATTATTGACTAAAACGGCTGCGTTGTCTGCTTTACTTTCGAAATCTAAAAAATCAGATAGTTGTGTTTTTATTGCATCTTGATTATGACGTAAGGTTTTTTCATCTAAAAGATTACGCTCACTTGATTTACCGGAAGGATCACCAATCATACCTGTTGCGCCACCTATCAAAGCAACTGGCTTGTGGTCACAACGCTGATAATGTGCCAATAACATAATAGGAACTAAGTTTCCGATATGCAATGAATCTGCTGTTGGATCAAAACCAACGTAAGCGCTTCGCATAGCTTCAGCCAAATGCTCTTCTGCTCCAGGCATGCTGTCGTGCAACATGCCTCTCCATCTCAATTCTTCTATGAAGTTTTTCGCCATTTCCTTTAATTTTCTTCAAAAATACTATTGATATTGCAAATTATAGCAATTGTGCGTTTTATTTTCATTGGAAATGGGATGCATATCTATTTTAATAGTGTTAACTATACTTTTAATCTATAGGGCACCTCTAAAAACCCTACTTTGGTTGCTAACTTGTTGTTTCTTCCAACTACTTCGTTGCCGAAATACTCATTTAGCCCAGCTAAATTCTGTTTTCAGCGCCTTGTATTTGAAAAAAACAACTGCCTGATCATTCCAAACAGAGTTATTAGAGATGCCCTATACACTAACTTGCCATTTTGTATTATCTACTTTTAAAGTCCTGGTATAAATGATTGTATTCCGTGAATTTAGTCGTCTAATGACTGCTATTTTAAAAATTCAGTTTGAATAATAGCTATATATTGCTAAATTACTATATTTATGCTAAATAGATATAGCTTATGAAAGTTTGTCCTCAATGTCAGTCAAAAAAGGTAGTGAAAAGCGGAATAGTTAATAGTAAACAGCGCTACAAATGCAAGGATTGTAGTTATCATTTTACAGTAAATAAGACAGGTAAACAAATCGATATGTACTATGTAACCAAAGCGTTACAATTGTATTTAGAAGGGCTTACTTACAGGGAGATAGAACGTATTATCGGCGTCTCGCATGTAAGCGTAATGAATTGGGTGAAAAAATATAATATCAATAAAGTGAAAAATATAGACTACCATCCAACGTATAAGATTTTAAGCCAGTCCGAATTGTCCAATTACTTCTCAGATCCTGAAAACACAAAGGGAGCTGGTGTAATTGTTACCGAGCTAGGAGATAAGTATATGGTTATAAAATGGGAAAGATTTAAATAGTTTAGTTGTTTTAAAATGCTCAAATACAGATATATGTATTCCAAAAAATATATACAAATTACCAGATATATATATTAATATTTTTTTTGCATTAATTTCTTTTCAAGTTCGCAATGTTGATTTACAGATTATAACAACATTTTAAAACTGCAGAATATGAAAAGATATACATTACTACTTATTACAATGTTATTACTTGGATTCACTGTTCAAGGTCAAGGAAACCCCTATTATAAAGGAGGTTTTAAAATCAAATTTAAAGATAACGATCAAAAATTCATTCGCTTTATTGCCTGGTCGCAATTCCAAGTAAATATGGATGATGCACCAGCCACAACTGAAAGTTTGGTAAATATGCAATTGCGTCGGGCTAGGTTTTTAGCTTATTCGCAATTGGCAGATAATTTTTTAATTATCACCCATTTCGGCATAAACAGCTTAAATGCTAATAATATGCAGCCTACAGGAGCGAGTGGTACACCACAACTTTTTATGCACGATGCTTGGGCACAATATAATGTGCACAAAAATCATGTGATTGGAGGAGGTTTACATTATTGGAATGGTCTATCTCGCTTAAATACCCAAGGAACTTTGAATTTGTTATCTATGGATAACTATCGTCCAGCTTGGTCAACTCTAGGTTTATCAGACCAATTTGCAAGGCACCTCGGGATATTTGCAAAAGGTAGTTTTGGAAAATTTCAATACCAAGTAGCCGTAAATGAAGCTATAACTAACACACTAGATCAAAGAGATGCAATGGTTAGTCAAGCTGTTTATCAAGGTCGAAAAATGCTCGGGTCGCGAAAAGCAGGAAAAACATACTCTGGATACTTCATGTATAACTTCTTGGAAACGGAATCTAATTTCCTCCCATACAGTGTTGGGACCTATCTTGGAGATAAAAAACTATTCAACGTAGGTGCAGGATTTTTCTCTCACCCTAGCGGAGTTGTCCGTTTAAATGACGCCAATGAATTGGTTGCAGAAAATGTAAGTCACTTTGCCCTAGATGTTTTTTATGACCATCCAATAGGACGGAAAGGATCTTCTATCACAGCTTATGGGTTGGCACAGCATAATGATTACGGAACAAATTATAATTTTGGACCTTATGCATCAGGCTGGATGTTTTATGGTCATGTTGGATATCTATTACCAGGTAATGCTGAGCAAATGCGTTACCAACCCTATGTTACTTTTGGAAATCAGACGATGGATGTTGATCTCTTAACCAAAAACAACTTTGGCGCTGGGATGAACTTATTCATTAGTGGCCACAATGCTAAATTAACCTTAGAATATCAAAACGCTACTTTTAATAACATTACCGATCATCGATTGAGTTTACAAGCGATGATTTATTTATAAACCAAAAACTAAAAATTATGAAAGACAAAGACGAAAATGCAAAAGCATACTGGCGCGAAAACTTGCGCTATCTAATAATACTACTATCCATATGGTTTGTAGTCTCATACGGCGCTGGTATCATTTTTAAAGATGCACTAGACAGTATAAGAGTGGGTGGTTTTAAACTAGGTTTCTGGTTTGCTCAACAAGGTTCTATTTATGTATTTGTCATACTGATTTTTGTGTATGTACGACTCATGAATAAGTTAGATAAGAAATATGGATACGACGAAGAATAAAAACTAGAAATTATGGATGCACAAACATTAACATATTTATTTGTAGGGCTCTCATTTGCCTTATATATCGGGATAGCTATTTGGTCCAGGGCGGGATCAACAAAAGAATTTTACGTAGCAGGTGGAGGCGTTAGCCCCATCGCAAATGGAATGGCAACAGCCGCAGATTGGATGTCGGCAGCCTCATTTATATCCATGGCAGGACTTATTTCCTTTATGGGTTATGATGGATCAGTATTCCTCATGGGATGGACAGGGGGATATGTATTACTTGCTTTACTATTGGCTCCTTACCTAAGAAAGTTCGGGAAATTTACTGTTCCTGACTTTATTGGAGACAGATATTATAGCAATACAGCGCGAACAGTAGCTGTTTTTTGCGCCCTGATAATTTCCTTCACTTACGTTGCAGGTCAAATGCGTGGTGTCGGGGTCGTTTTCTCTCGTTTTTTAGAGGTTGAAATAGACACTGGAGTTTATATTGGAATGGTTATCGTTTTGTTTTATGCAGTACTTGGTGGAATGAAAGGGATAACTTATACACAAGTGGCACAATATTGTGTTTTGATTTTTGCCTTTATGGTTCCAGCAATATTCATGTCTATTCAAATGACGAATAATCCTATTCCTATGCTAGGTATGGGAGATACACTGGCTTCAAATCCAGATGTTTATTTATTGGATCGATTAGATGGCTTGAGTGCAGAACTTGGTTTTAATAAGTACACAGAAGGTTCAAAAAGTATGATTGATGTAATAGCAATTACGCTAGCATTAATGGTAGGTACTGCCGGATTGCCTCACGTGATTGTTCGTTTCTTTACGGTGAAAAGAGTGAAAGATGCACGTAAATCTGCAGGATATGCCTTATTATTTATTGCGATTCTTTATATTACTGCTCCTGCAGTAGCTGTTTTTTCAAGGGTTAACCTAATAGAAACTGTAAATCAGGCAGACTATGAAGAAATGCCAGGATGGTTTACTAATTGGGAAGATCTTGGTTTGATAGGATGGGTAGATAAAAATGACGACGGGAAGATCCAGTACCTTGCTGACGGTCCTGCGATGACAGGAGACGCTAATAAACCCTCTTTTGAAGAAGAATCAAGAGGAGCTTACGGTGAGCGTGTAGTCGTTAACCCTTCAAACTCTGTTAATGAATTATACGTTGACGCTGACATTATGGTAATGGCTAATCCTGAAATTTCGCAATTACCTAATTGGGTTATTGCACTTGTAGCTGCAGGATGTCTTGCCGCTGCACTTTCGACTGCTGCTGGATTACTTCTAGTAATTTCTTCATCTGTTTCGCACGATTTAATCAAAAAAATGCTTAAACCAGATATTTCAGAAAAAGGAGAGTTAATTGCAGCAAGACTTTCTGCTGTTGGAGCTGTTACTATTGCAGGTTATTTTGGAATTAACCCTCCAGGATTTGTTGCCGCGGTAGTTGCTTTAGCTTTCGGATTAGCCGCAGCATCATTCTTTCCTGCTATTGTGCTTGGTATATTCAACAAACGCATGAATAAAGAGGGAGCAATTGCTGGAATGATAACTGGTCTAGGCTTAATGCTATTTTACATGTTAAAATTCAAATTTGATTTCTTTGGCGGTGGAACAAAAGAAGATTGGTGGTTCGGTATTTCTCCAGAAGGTTTTGGAGCTGTAGCCATGTTTGTCAACTTTATAGTTTCTCTTATAGTGAGTAAGTTCACTCCTGCTCCTCCACAAGATGTTCAAGAAATTGTTGAAAACATAAGAATCCCTAGCGGTGCTGGTGAATCAACTCATGATTAATTGATAGGCGTTGTTTTATTCGTGATTTTGAATAAAACGACGCTTTTTTTTCTTATTTTGTAGGAACTCTATTTTAAATGAAAAAGCGACATAAACAGAAATTTTTGGCTTGGTCGATATTTGGATCATTGTTACTTAATTTTCCAATAATTCTAGCCTATAATGAAAGATTTGTCCTGTGGGGGATTCCTTCATTTTATATTTTCGTTTTTTCAATTTGGATATTGACCATTGCACTCAACTATTTATGGCTAAAAAAGCACAGTGAGTAATCTATCGTTAATATTAATCATCATTGGGTACCTCGGCATACTGTTCTTTATGGCGTTTTGGGCTGAAAAAAACCACCGTTCTAAAATTGTTAATAGTCCTTATGTATATGCTCTGGGTCTTGCCGTTTATTGTTCTGCCTGGACGTATTATGGAAGTGTTGGTGCCGCAGCAAGAACAGGACCCGATTTTTTAACTATTTATCTTGGACCTGTATTGTCAGCACCATTATGGATTTATGTTTTAACACGGGTTGTAAAAATATCAAAGACTTATAATGTGGCATCCATCGCTGATTTCATTTCATTGCGCTATGGAAACAATCGTGCACTAGGAGCTTTGGTTACCCTAATTTGTGCAGCGAGCATAATTCCATATATTTCTCTGCAATTAAAAGCATTGTCGGAAACTTTCCAATTAGTAACTAACGGGAATACCTCTATCTCTCACAAAACTTGGCTAGGGGATACATCTTTTTATATCGCATTGTTTTTGGCTTTATTCGTTACTTTTTTTGGTACACTTTCGCTAGATGCTTCTAAAAATAAAAAAGGCATTATGTTTTCTATTGCTTTCGAATCTATTTTGAAACTTGTTTTCTTTTTGATTATTGGAGTGTATGTAACCTTCTACTTGTTTAATGGTACCAGTGATATTTATGCGCAAGCGGAAGAGATGATTATAGAGAGAAACTTAGATAGTCTATCTACAATCACTAGCGGGGTGAACTGGTTTTTTAATATTGCTTTGTCATTTTTGGCTATTTTTTTACTGCCTCGTCAATTTCAAACAAGCGTAATCGAATATGCCAACAAAAAGCAATTGAAAACTGCAATGTGGGTTTTTCCATTGTATTTGTTATTGTTTAATGTTTTTGTGATATTCATTGCTTGGGGTGGATTAATAATGCTCGGCGATGATGTAAATTACGATTACTTAACATTGCTTATTCCAATGAGTCAAGGAAACGAAACGTTGGCGGTAATGGTATTCCTTGGGGGTCTATCTGCTGTGATTTCAATGGTAGTAGTTTCTACATTGGCATTATCTACTATGTTAAGTAATAATTTAATTATTCCGTATGGATTTTTGAGTAGACTCTCTGGAGAGAAAGCTTTTAAAAACGAGAAAACAATAAAAAATATAAGAAGAGTAGCCATCTTCTCTTCTATTGCTTTGGCTTATGGTCTTTATGCAGGAATAGGTGCTGATGTTCCGTTATTTGATATTGGGTTAATTTCTTTCTTGATTATTGCACAACTCGCTCCCTCTTTTTTCTTCGGTCTATTTTGGAATCGAGGATCTTCCAAAGGTGCTATAACGGGAATTATAATTGGATTTTCAGTTATAATTTACACCTATTTGTGGCCATTCATCGCTATTGAAATTTTAGAAAATCCTGAATTGTTAGCCCCTGGATTTTTTGGTTTTGAACTTTTACACCCACACCACATTATGGGAGTTGATTTCTTAACTCCAATGGCACATTCTTTATATTTAAGTTTATTTTTGAACATAAGTGTTTACCTCTATTTTTCCTTAGCTTTTAAAGGGAACTACAGGGAACGTAATTACGGAGAAGTATTCGTAAATGCGGATGATTTAGACGAAAATAGCGATATTTCTTTGGTGTGGAGAGGGAAAGCCTATATGGATGATATTCAGTCGCTTTTAGTGCGCTTTTTGGGAGAGAAAAGAACCCAAAGAGCGGTGAAGATTTTTCGTAAGCGCTATGAAATAAGTGAACATGAAAAATTAGCGGATGCGCGGTTTGTCAATTTTTCCGAAAAACTATTAACAGGTGCAGTGGGTAGCGCTTCAGCAAAAATTTTGATTGCAAAAGTAGCCAAAGAGAAACCAGTTTCATTACCCGACGTGTTAAAAATTCTTCAAGAAAGTAAAGAAGCCTTTGCGTCTAGTAAATTATTTGAAAGCCAATCCAATGAATTAAGAAAATTGACCAATGATTTGAAAGAAGCGAACGAGGCGCTAATTATTCAAGATAAGCAAAAGGATAATTTTTTGGATACTGTTGCTCATGAACTAAAAACACCAATTACTTCTATTTTTGCAAGTGCAGAGATACTTGAGGAAGATACAGAGATGCCGCAAGAAGTAAGACAACAGTTCTTAAATAATATCTTAGTAGATGCAAAGCGCCTAACACGTTTGATTAATGATATTCTTGACTTAGAAAAACTGGCTTCTGGAAGAGAAAAACTAGAAATTCAGAACTTAGATATTTCTGAAACCATAAAAGCGGCTATTCCTTCTTTCGATGCCATTAAATTAAATCGAAACTTGATAATTAAGCAATTAAGTATTGCCTCTTGTGAAATAGAACATGACCGAGAAAAGATTATTCAGGTACTTTCAAATATCATTTCAAATGCATTAAAATTTATTCAGGATGAGGTGGGGCAAATTGTTATTTCAGGAAAAATAATTAAATATAATTCTGTCTACCTCATTGAAATAGCCGATAATGGTCCAGGAATTCCTAAAGTGGATACTCCATTTGTTTTTGATAAATTTTATCAGTCGCAAAATCAAACCCTGAAAAAACCAAAAGGAAGTGGATTTGGATTAGCAATTTGTAAACAAATTATTGAACTGCACCAGGGAGTTATTTATGTGGATAATTTGTTTATTGAAGGAACGAAAATAGGGATTGAATTCCCATTAAAAAGAAATAGTAATGAATAAAATATTAATTGTTGATGACGAACCAAATATTGTCATGACATTAGAGTACGCATTTAAAAAAAAGGGATTTGATATCTTTATTGCCCGTGATGGCGATGAAGCTATAGAGATGATACAATCTTTTCAACCAGATCTTGTATTATTGGATATCATGATGCCAAAAGTAGATGGTTTTGAGGTGCTTGAATTTGTAAAATCAGATGAACGTTTTAATACAATAAAAGTCATTTTTATGAGTGCTAAAAACAAATTAACAGACATTGAAAAAGGGATTGAAATGGGTGCATCAGATTATATCACGAAGCCTTTTTCAGTAAAAAAAGTAATAAAAAAGATCGAACATATTTTAAAATAAGAAGACATGAGCTATTTAAAGGACACAGAAAGAAGTGAAAACGATGCCAATGAATTTTGGTTAGAAGAAGCAAAGCGTTTGAATTGGTACAAACAGCCTACCAAAGGTTACTCAGAAGGAGAAGATGGCAGTTCCAATTGGTTCACAGACGGAAAACTGAACATGAGCTATTTGTGTATTGACAAGCATATTGAGGACGGCTTTGGAAATCAAGTTGCAGTAATTTATGATTCTGCAGTACGACAAAAACAAGTGAAGTATACTTATAATCAGTTGCATGAGAAAGTCGCAAAACTAGCAAGTGGATTGCAAAGTCTTGGCGTCAAAAAAGGCGATACTGTGGTTATTTATATGCCCATGATTTCACATGCACTTTTTAGTATGCTTGCTTGTGCTAGAATTGGAGCTATTCACTCTGTCGTTTTCGGTGGTTTTGCTCCCGATGAATTGGCCACACGCATTGACCATGCAAAACCTAAAGTGTTGATTACGGCATCTTCTGGGATTGAAGTTGATCGCTTGATTGCCTATAAACCAATGGTAGACGAAGCCATTGAAAAAGCGAAGTACAAGCCAGAAAAAGTAGTGATTTTTAACCGAAAACTAGGTGTAGAGTCAGAACACAAAACGTATGATGTGGATTACGAAGAATTACTTGAGAAAAGTAATCCAATTGAAGCAATTCCAGTAAAAGCCGATCATCCATTGTATATTTTATATACTTCTGGTACAACAGGAACTCCAAAAGGAGTAGTGCGAGACACAGGCGGCTATGCTACAGCATTGAATTATTCTATGCGCACCATTTATGATTCGAAACCTGGAGATGTTTTTTGGGCTGCGTCAGATGTGGGTTGGGTTGTAGGTCATAGCTATATCGTTTATGCTCCACTTTTAAACCGAAATACAACAATTATTTACGAAGGTAAACCTGTGCGTACACCAGACGCGGGTTCATTTTGGCGTGTAATTGAAGACCATAAAGTGAATGTTATGTTCACTGCACCAACTGCTTTTAGAGCGATTAAAAAAGAGGATCCAAATGGAGATTTAATTAAAAAATATGATATTTCATCTTTAAAATATCAATTCTTAGCTGGTGAACGTTGTGATACTTCAACACTCCGATGGGCAGAAAAGATGTTGCAAATTCCAGTAATTGACCATTGGTGGCAAACAGAATCTGGTTGGCCAATTGTAGCTAATTTTATGGGATTGGATAAATTCCCTGTTAAAGAAGGTTCTGCTGGAAAAGCTGTTCCTGGTTACAATGTTCAAGTTTTAGATGAAAATGGTGATAAGGTTAAAAGTGGAGAAGAGGGCTATTTAACTATTCAAAAACCACTTCCTCCTGGATTTATGCCAATTTTATGGAAAGCAAAAGAGCGCACACAAGCTGCTTATTATGAGCGTTTTGAAAATTATTACTTTTCGGGTGATGGAGGATATATTGACGCTGATAATTATGTATACGTTACAGGTAGAATTGACGATGTGATTAACGTTGCGGGTCACCGATTATCTACTGCGCAATTAGAAGAGGTTGTATCAAGTCATGAATCTGTAGCAGAATGTGCCGTAATTGGTATAGAGGACAGCTTAAAAGGGCAAATGCCTTTGGCGATTGTAGTTCCCAAAATTGGCGATGAATATCAAGAGTCCTTTCGACTAGAAACAGAAGTGATAAAGATGGTGCGCGAAATGATCGGACCTGTGGCAAGTTTGAAAAAAGTGATTGTTGTAAAACGATTGCCTAAAACACGAAGTGGAAAAATATTGCGCCGTACACTTCGTAAAATTCTGGATGGTAACGATTACGTTATTCCTTCTACTATTGAGGATCCTATGGTGATTTCTGAAATTATTGAAGTTTTCGCTGAAGCTAAAATAGGCGCATTCGCCAAGGATAAAGATACGGTAGTGAATTCTCTCAAAGCGCTTACGGGTTCCTATTATAATATCGACTCACTAGAAAAGTATATTGATATTTACCGAATTTCTCAAAAAGATCCCGAAAGTTTTTGGAGTACGATTGCAGAACGTAACTTTTCATGGAGAAAGAAGTGGGATACTGTTTTGGATTGGAACAAAGAAGAATCCACTGTGAAATGGTTTGATGGTGCTAAACTCAATATTACAGAAAACTGTATCGATAGACATTTAGCTACGAGAGCCAACAAAACCGCAATTATTTGGGAACCTAACGATCCCTCTGAAGAGGCGCAGCATATTTCATACAAAGAACTGGCTGAACGGGTAAATAAAATGGCAAATGTCCTTAAGAATAACGGAATTCAAAAAGGAGATCGCATTTGTATTTATTTGCCAATGATTCCAGAATTGGCTATCGCTTTATTGGCTTGTGCTCGAATAGGAGCAATTCACTCGGTAGTTTTTGCTGGTTTCTCTTCCACTGCTGTGGCTTCAAGAATCAACGATGCTGATTGTAAAATGGTGATCACTTCAGATGGTTCTTATCGTGGAGCAAAGCAAATTGAATTGAAATCAATCGTAGATGAAGCATTAGAAAGTTGTACTTCTGTGGAGACTGTTTTAGTGGCGAACCGCACAAACTTGGATATTCAAATGAAAGCAGGCCGCGACCGTTGGCTAGAGAAAGAATTAAGCTATGCGGATAAAAATTGTCCAGCTGAAGAAATGGATGCTGAGGATGTCTTATTTATCCTTTATACTTCCGGAAGTACAGGAAAACCTAAAGGAATGGTACATACAACTGCGGGTTACATGGTTTATTCAGCTTTCTCTTTCAAAAATGTATTTCAATACAAAGAAAATGACATTTACTGGTGTACAGCCGATATTGGTTGGATTACAGGTCATAGTTATATTGTTTACGGTCCATTGTTAAACGGTGCCACAACTGTAATGTTTGAAGGAGTTCCTTCTTACCCAGATTATGGTCGTTTTTGGGAAGTTGTAGAGAAATATAAAGTCAATCAATTTTATACTGCGCCGACAGCTATTCGTGCATTGGCAAATCAAGATATTGATTTCGTTAATAAATATGATTTATCATCTCTAAAAGTATTAGGTTCTGTGGGTGAACCAATAAATGAAGAGGCATGGAACTGGTACAATGATAACATTGGAAAGAAAAAATCACCGATAGTTGATACTTGGTGGCAAACAGAAACTGGGGGAATTATGATTTCACCGATTCCTTACGTGACACCAACAAAACCTACTTATGCTACACTGCCTTTACCTGGAATTCAGCCGGCTTTAATGGATGAATCTGGAAACGAAATTGAAGGGAATAGTGCAAACGGTAGGTTGTGTATTAAATTCCCATGGCCAAGTATGGCACGAACAGTTTATGGAGATCATCAGCGTTATAAAGACACTTACTTCACTGCGTATAAAGGTTTCTATTTCACAGGAGATGGTGCCTTACGCGACGAAGTTGGGTATTACAGAATTACAGGAAGAGTAGATGATGTAGTAATTGTTTCAGGGCATAACCTAGGTACAGCTCCAATTGAGGATGCGATTAACGAACATCCTGCCGTAGCAGAATCTGCTATCATTGGTTTTCCGCATGATATTAAAGGAAATGCATTGGCAGGATTCATCATTCTGAAGGACGAAACCAGAAATAAAGAAAATTTACAGAAGGAGATCAATGACTTAATTTCAAGTAAAATTGGACCTATTGCGAAGCTAAATAGAATTCATTTCGTTTCTGGCTTGCCTAAAACACGAAGTGGAAAAATTATGCGTCGAATTTTAAGAAAAGTATCTTCGAATGAAATGGATAATTTAGGTGATACTTCTACATTGCTTGACCCAACTATTGTTGATGAAATTATTGATAAAGTCAAGAAAATACTCTAACAAGCGATTATTAAAGTATTAAATGAATGATAAGTTTCTTCGTTCTAAAGATGAATACCGCTTTAGTTCGGGGAAACTTTTTTTATGTATAATAATTTGGAATGTTGTGTTTTATGCGTATTTCATTTTTTAAATACTACACTGCTTTAGTGAAATCGCATCGCTGTACTTCCAACAAAATTAGGACTTATTTAATGCAGTTCAGATATTAGAAGAAGGATTAATAGCAGAAGTTGAAAGAGAAAGAAGGCAGTTAGAATTGGAGAAAAAGTTAAGTAAATGATTTGTTTAAGACGTATTCGCTTGTGTAATAAGAGTTGTTTTTTGTAATCTCACCGATTCCATTTCCCAACCTTTTCATTAGATTATCCGTGTATAAATTGATTGCTATTATTATTACAAATTAAAAAATTATATCATGAATCTACTAAAAACAATTTTTCTGGCTGTTCCATTATCAACTTTATGCGTTAATCTCATATTCGGACAAGCGATTAATGTAAATCTTAATTACAATGATGTAAATGCTAAAATTTATGACAGAGGCTCTCTTTTTAATAATAAGGCTTTAAGTTCTGCAGGTTACGAAACACCAATCGGGAGTGGAAATCATCTTATTTATCAAGGAGCTTTTTGGTTTGGTGGAACGGATCAAAATGGA
>Ga0307971_1000293_pt1 | contig 27722 bp, 19 predicted proteins | sample OrgLakmetagen714_FD_201820 | JGI IMG/M metagenome (GOLD analysis project Ga0307971, IMG submission 201820) | Saline water microbial communities from Organic Lake, Antarctica - #714 | ecosystem: Environmental > Aquatic > Non-marine Saline and Alkaline > Saline | place: Antarctica: Organic Lake... | reverse complement strand
TGGTGGTGTTTTTGCCGCCGGCGCTGTTGATTCCGGCGCTGGACCTGCCAGAACCTGAGCGTAGCGAAGCCGAAGAAATACCGCCGCAACTGGCTCGCCTGATTGAGGAGCGGGAACCACCTGAGCCTGAAGTGGTGCAGGCACCGGAACCTGAACCCGAACCCGAGCCGGAACTGCAGCAGCGGGAACCGGAACCGGTTGAACAAACGCCGGCTGAAATCGTAAAAGCCCCCGAACCGGAAAAGCCTGAGCCGACGCCTGAAAATGAGATGGAAAAGGCCAGGGAAAAGGCTTCACGTTCAGGCTTGCTGGCGATGAAAGATACGCTGGCAAGTATGCGCAGTTCCGAACCTGAGGCGCAAAAGACACTCAGTGCCAACGTAGACGGCAGCAAGGTCATGTCCGCTGACACATCCGCCGACCAGAATGCAGCAGCGGCTCTCGCAGGCAGTGGTGGTGTCCAGCAGGCGCAGGGCATGACCCGTGATGTGGCGGTGGCAGATCATGACGTCAGGCAGGTGGATGTGGCTGATGAAGCCGCCTCGCCGGCAGCGCAGCAGCAGGTAGCCGATGCAGGTGCGTCAACCCGTTCAATGAGAAACATCAAGACGGTGTTTGATGCCAACAAGACATCGTTGAATGCGATGGTTGGCCGGGAACAGCGGAAAGACCCGTTGCTGCACGGCAAGATTCTCCTGAAGCTGGTTATCGAGCCGGACGGGTCGGTGTCCAGTTGTGAGGTGGTGGATTCCGAGCTTAATTACCCCAAGCTGGAACAGCGCATTGCCATGAGAGTGCGCCTGTTCAACTTTGGCGCTGCTGACGTTGAGCGACGCGAGCTGAATTTCCCGCTGGATTTTCTGCCAGGATAAAGGGTAAGGGCCGTTACCCTGTTAATGCTCGATAGTGATCTTGGGCAGCTGTGGCTTGTTGAATGACAATTTCTGCGTCGGCGCAATGACTTTGGCATCGCCAAAGACCACTTGCTCATCGTTCTGATTGCGAACATCGCAGGAGAAGGTGACCCGGTTTTTGCGGTCCTTGCTGATGACCTTCAGGTTGACGGTCAGCGTGTCATCCAGCTTGACCGGCCGTTTGAATGAGAGGCTCTGCTCAAGGTAAATAGTGCCAGGGCCCGGCATCACGGTGGCCAGGGCGGCCGAGATCAGGGAACCGCTCCACATGCCGTGGGCAATTCTTTCCCTGAACACAGATTCCGCTGCAAATTCCGAATCCAGGTGGACCGGGTTCACGTCACCGGATACCGCGGCAAACAGAACCAGTTCATCCTCGGTGAGTGTCCTTGCATAGGTCGCCGAATCACCCTCCTGAAGTTCGTCATAGGTGATATTTTCCAGGATATCGAGAGTGTCGCTCATCATCTGCCCCACTGAGTTTAAATCGTTATTTCTGAGGTTACAGGTATAGCCTGAAAACTACCTCATCGTTCACAAAACTGCTATTCTCTGACGGATTTTTAAGGCTGATACGTTCGTCTTGTTGCTATTTTCAAATAAGAAAACACAGGCCAAAGACAACAACTAACAACGCCGAACAGGAGATTGTGATGGATTTTGAGCAGTTCTATCAGGACAAGTACCCCGCTGGTGTTCCCCGCAATGTCGATCTGAATAAATACAAAAGCATGGTCGATGTGTTCGATCAGGCTGTTAAAAAATACGCGGACAAGCCAGCTTTCAGTGCTGTGGGAGCGACCCTGACCTACCGTGATCTGGACACCCAGAGCCGCAATTTTGCAGCCTGGCTGCAGAACCGCACGGATCTCAAACCCGGCGACCGCATTGCCGTGCAGATGCCCAACGTCGCCCAGTATCCCGTGATTGTTTTTGGTGCGATGCGTGCCGGACTGATTGTGGTCAACACCAACCCGCTTTATACCCCCCGCGAGATGGAACACCAGTTCAACGACTCCGGCGCAAAGGCGCTGGTGGTTCTGGCCAATATGGCTTACAACGCCGAGAAAGTGCTGCCCCAGACCGGCATTGAACATGTGATTGTCACCGAGCTGGCGGACATGCATTCCCCGCTGAAACGCACGTTGATGAACGCGGCCGTCAAGCACGTCAAGAAAATGGTGCCGGCTTACAGCCTGCCCCAGGCTCACAAACTGCCAGCCGTTCTGAGTGAGGGCAGCAAAGAAAAATTCACTCCGGTGGAAAGCAAGCAGGATGATATCGCCGTGCTGCAATACACTGGCGGTACGACGGGCGTGGCCAAGGGCGCTATGCTGACCCACGGCAACCTGGTGGCCAATCTGCTTCAGGCGCGGCCAATGATGGGTGACTCCATTCAGGAAGGGAAAGAAATTGTTATCGCGCCGCTGCCGCTGTATCACATTTATTCCTTTACCCTGAACTGCGGGATTATGCTGGAAGCCGGTGCCCATAACGTGCTGATCCCGAACCCCCGGGATATTCCGGGCTTCGTCAAGGAACTGAAGAACCACCGCTTCACCGCGTTCCTGGGGTTGAATACGCTGTTTGTAGCGCTCTGCAATAACGAAGAGTTCCTGGGCCTGGACTTCAGTAGCCTCAAGCTGACATCGTCCGGCGGTATGGCGCTGACCACTGACACCGCTAAGATGTGGCAGCGTGTGACTGGCTGTGAAATCAGCGAAGGCTTCGGCATGACCGAAACGTCACCGGTTGTGACGTTTAACCCTAACGTTGCGATCCAGCTGGGCACGATTGGCCTGCCGATTGCCGACACAATGGTCAAGACGATTGATGACGACGACAATGAGACAGCAATTGGTGAACCTGGCGAGCTTTGTGTGAAAGGCCCGCAGGTCATGCGTGGATACTGGCAGCGGCCTGAAGATACCCAGAAATCGTTTACCGAGGACGGTTATCTGAAAACAGGGGATATTGCCCTGATTCAGGAAGATGGCTACATCCGGATTGTTGATCGCAAGAAAGACATGATCATTGTGTCCGGGTTCAACGTCTATCCGAACGAAATCGAAGACGTGGTAAGCGGCCATCCGAAGGTGGTTGAGTGCGCAGCCGTCGGCGTACCCGATGCCAAGAGCGGCGAAGCCGTGAAAGTGTTCCTGGTAGCCACCCCTGAAGGCGTCAGCGAAAACGAGCTCAAGGAATTCTGCCGCGAGCGACTGACCGCTTACAAGGTGCCGAAATCGTTCGTGTTCCGCGACGAACTGCCGAAAACCAACGTCGGTAAAGTTCTGCGTCGTGAGCTTCGGGATGAAGCGAACGCCTGATCTGCAAAACGCCGATGACCTGGCATCATGACTAACCTGATATCAGGTCGGCAAGCTCCGAAGACCCCGCCATGGCGGGGTTTTTCGTAAGTGCTCCGGATCCACCAACATTGACCCAACACTGAAAGAGACTGATGACGAACACCTCTTCCGAGAAGAACGCCCGCGCCGATGCCAAAGCTTCCAGCGCTGATGCGAGAGCCTTTAGCGCTGACGCAAAGGTCCTTAAGCGACAGGCGCTGCAAAAGCCGGTGACCTTTCCCGAAGGCCTGCCGGTGTCCGAGCGCGTTGACGATATTCAGCGGGCGATCGAAAGCCACCAGGTCGTGATCATTGCTGGTGAAACCGGCTCCGGTAAAACCACCCAGATTCCCAAGATCTGCCTGAATATGGGGCGTGGCATCCAGGGAATTATCGGCCATACCCAGCCCCGTCGTATTGCAGCACGGACGGTTGCGGGGCGTATCGCAGAAGAACTGGGTGAGAGCATCGGGGAGCAGGTGGGCTATCAGATCCGCTTTACCGATACCACGTCAGACCATTCCCGGCTTAAGGTGATGACCGACGGCATTCTGTTATCCGAAGTACAGCATGACCGGTTCCTGAAGCGCTACGACACCATCATCATCGACGAAGCCCACGAGCGCAGCCTGAACATCGATTTTCTGCTCGGGTATCTGAAGCAATTACTGCCCAGGCGGCCTGACCTGAAAGTCATCATTACCTCGGCCACCATTGAAGTTGAGCGTTTCAGCGAGTTTTTTGGCGGTGCGCCGGTGATCGAAGTCAGCGGCCGGACCTTTCCCGTGGACGTACGCTATCGCCCACTGGCCGGTGACGAGGACGACCGTGACCAGAGCTGGAGCGACGGTGTGCTTCAGGCCATTGAAGAAATTGAGCAGCATGAACGGGCCGAAAAGCAGCCGCCAGGGGATGTGCTGGTGTTTCTGCCGGGCGAACGGGAAATCCGTGGTCTGAGCAAAACCCTTCGCCACGCCGAACTGCGGCATACCGAAGTGTTGCCGCTCTACTCGCGGCTGAGCAATCAGGAACAGAACCGGATATTTCAGAACCATCCCGGTCGCCGTATTGTATTGTCCACCAACGTGGCTGAAACGTCGCTGACGGTGCCCGGTATTCGCTATGTTATCGACACCGGGGTGGCTCGTATAAGTCGCTATAGCGTGCGCTCCAAGATTCAGCGCCTGCCGATTGAACCGGTCTCCCAGGCCAGTGCCAATCAGCGGGCAGGGCGGTGCGGCCGGGTTGCCCCCGGGCTCTGTTTCCGGCTCTATGATGAAACCGACTTTCTGAACCGGCCGGAATACACCGATCCGGAGATTCTGCGCACCAATCTGGCGTCGGTCATTCTGCAGATGACCACGTCCGGACTTGGAGAGATCCGGCGCTTCCCGTTTCTGGAGCCACCGGATCGCCGCCTGATCAACGACGGTTACAAGCTGCTGGAAGAACTCAGTGCGGTGGACGGCAAACGCCGGGTCACCAGGCTGGGCCAGACCATGGCAAGACTGCCGCTGGACCCGCGTCTGGCTCGCATGCTGGTTGCTTCGTCTGAGCAAGGCAGCCTGGCGGAAACCCTGATTATTATTGCCGGCCTCAGTGTTCAGGACCCACGAGAGCGGCCCCAGGAAAAGCAGCAGGCGGCCGATCAGGCCCATGCGCCGTTCACTGATAAGGAATCGGATTTTCTGACGCTGTTGAATATCTGGAACTTTTTTGAAGAGCAGCGTCAGGAGCTGTCCCAGAATCAGCTTAAAAAGGTCTGCCAGAAGAATTTTCTGTCGTGGATGCGGATGCGCGAATGGCGGGATATTCACCGCCAGCTGGCGCTGATCTGTCGGCAGCAGAAGCTGAAGTTTAATCAGCAGACGGCCAGCTACCCAGCGCTGCACAAGGCGGTTGTGTCCGGCCTGCTGGGGCAGGTGGCCGTCAAGATTGAGAAAAAGGAATATCTGGCCACCCGCAACCGGAAGGTGCTGATATTCCCCGGATCAAAAGTCTCCAAATCCTCACCCAAATGGATCGTCGCCGCTGAGATTGTCGAGACCAGCCGGGTATTTGCGCGGATGGTCGCCCGAATTGAACCGGAATGGATTGAGCCGCTGGCGGGCCACGTTGTGAAGCATCACTATTTTGAACCGCACTGGGAACAGAAGCAGGCCCAAGTGATGGGCTACGAAAAAGTGACCCTTTACGGGCTGGATATTGTGCCCCGGCGCCACATCCCCTACAGCAAGGTAGATGCCGCGGAATGCCGGAATTTGTTTATTCGTCGGGCGCTGGTGGAAGGGGATTATCAGTCGAAAGCGCCCTTCATCGCCCGCAATCGTGCGCTGCTGGATTCCGTGGAAAATCTGGAGAAAAAGACCCGTCGTCGGGATTTGCTTGTGGATGACGAGACGCTGGTGGATTTCTATGACCAGCGCCTTCCCGGTGACATTGTCAGCGGTTCCCATTTCGAAACCTGGTGGAAACAGCTTGATGCCGAAACGCTGCTGGCTCTGGAGCTGTCTGAATCGGACATCCTCCAGCGCCCGGTGGATGAGCAGGCCGGTTCGCTTTATCCTGATTTCCTGGAGTGGGAGGGCGTCAAATATCCCCTGAGCTATGAATTCGAGCCCACCAGTGAGAGAGACGGGGTGACGCTGCAGGCGCCCATTATGGCACTGAAGCAGCTTCCGGCCCGGCGTCTGGAATGGCTGGTTCCGGGATTACTGCGGGAAAAATGCATTGCGCTGGTAAAGGGCCTGCCAAAAGCCCTGCGCCGGAATTTCGTTCCGGTTCCGGACTTTGTGGATGCGGCGGTTGAAAACCTGCAACCGTCCAACGAGCCTTTGACCCTGCAACTGGCGGAGCAGCTCCGGAAAATGACCGGCGTGCGGATTCCGCCGGATGCCTGGTCCGAGGCGGACCTGCCGAATCACCTGCGAATGAATCTGCGGGTGGTTGATGATGCTGGCAACCCGGTAGCAGAAAGCCGTGAGACCGAGAGCCTGCAAAATGAACTGGAAGGCCGGGCACAGGATGCCCTGGCCCAGGCCACGTCCAGCCAGCGCAAACAGCCCAGCGCAAAGCCCGCCACCGAATGGGAATTCGGTGATCTGGCGTATTCGGTGACCACCGAAAGAGGCGGCATGGAAGTCACGGTTTACCCGGCGCTGGAAGATCTGGGGAATTCGGTGCGACCGATCCAGTGCCTGGACCCGCTGACCGCTGAGGATTCGACCCGGCGGGCGGTCGCGCGACTGATGCTTATCCGGTTTGGTAATACGCTCGAGGGCCTGGAACGTAAACTGCGTTTTTTCCGGGATTCCGCGCTGATGTTTGCTCCGATGGGTCAGTCCCGGGTGCTTTTGGACGACCTGCTGATCTCCACGGCCATTGAACACTTTATGGGTGATGGCTTGCCCCGGACCCAATCCGGTTTTGACCAGTGTTTTAACACCAAACGATCAGGCTATATTCCTGCGCTGGAAGCCGCCGACGAGCGTTTACACCAGGCGATGACCGGTTATCACTCGGTTATAAAGCAGCTCAAAGGCAAGATCGATCTGGCGATGGCCAACAGCATGACGGATCTCAAATTCCAGATGCAGAATCTGGTCTATCCCGGTTTTCTGGCTGAGACGCCTTCCCAGTGGATGGCCTGCTTTGGCCGGTATTTCGAGGCGGCAGGCATTCGTTTTGAGAAGATGCGACGGGAAATGGGCCGGGAACGTGAGTTTCTCCACTCCATCGAGCCTCTATGGGCACGCTACGCGGTCAAAAAAGAACAACAGGACCGGCAGGGGGTGCGTGACCCGGAGTTGGTGCTGTACCGGTGGATGCTGGAAGAGTTCCGGGTGTCGTTCTTTGCACAACAATTGGGCACGACTGTGCCGGTTTCCGTAAAACGTCTCGACCGGCAGTGGCAAAAGACACGAGTTTAAGACTTTTGTCTCCGGAGCAAAAACCGGGGACTGTGTTAGTATTTGGTGCATATCCATCACATTTTTGTGTCTTTTTTATTAATTTTGACGAGGGGTTAGTGTGATAAAAGCCGTTATTAGCGGAACCGGGCTCTACACTCCGCCAGCAACCATCAGCAACGATGAACTGGTCAGCGCTTTCAATACCTTTGTCGAGCGCCACAATTCCGAGCATGCCGATGAGATTGCCAAGGGCGAGTGCGAGGCATTTCAGCCCTCGTCATCCGCTTTTATCGAGAAGGCCTCCGGCATCAAGCGCCGCCATGTCATCGACAAGGATGGCATTCTGGACCCGGAGCGCATGTGTCCCAATATTCCGGATCGCTCCAACGACGAGCCTTCCGTGCAGTGCGAGATGTCGGTTGCGGCCTGTCACGAGGCGCTTGAACAGGCCGGGAAAACGCCTGCGGATGTGGACGCTGTTATTGTTGCCTGTTCCAACCTGCAGCGTGCTTATCCGGCTGTTTCCGTGGAAGTGCAGGATGCGCTGGGTATCGAGGGCTTCGCCTACGATATGAACGTGGCCTGCAGTTCCGCCACCTTCGGCCTTCAGGCTGCAGTGAATGCGGTCGAGAACGGTTCTGCCCGGGCGGTGCTGGTTGTCAGCCCGGAGATCTGTTCAGGACACCTGAATTTTCGTGACCGCGACAGTCACTTCATCTTTGGTGATGCCTGCACGGCCATTCTTGTCGAGCGCGAGGAAAATGTGACGTCCGGTGAGGGGTTCGAAATCCTTGGAACCAGCCTTATAACAAAGTTCTCCAATGCGATCCGTAACAATTTCGGCTTCCTGAACCGGGCGGACAAATCCGGAGTCAAAAAGCTCGATAAACTGTTCGTTCAGCAGGGGCGCAAGGTATTCAGAGAAGTGTCTCCGCTGGTTGCGGAAACCATTCTGAAACAGCTCGGTTCATTGTCCCTTGATGTTCATCAGCTGAAGCGCATGTGGCTACATCAGGCTAACCTGAACATGAACCATCTGATCGCCCGCAAGGTGCTGGGCAGGGATGCAACAACCGAGGAAGCGCCGGTCATTCTGGATGAGTATGCCAACACCAGCTCAGCCGGCTCCATCATTGCTTTCCATAAGCATAAAAGCGATTTCACAACCGGCGACCTGGGCGTGATCTGCTCCTTTGGCGCCGGGTATTCCATCGGCAGCGTTGTCGTCCGGCGCCGCTAGCCTGGTTCAAATCTACCCGCCATCGGAGGCTGCAAGCGATCTCAGGGTGTCCGGCAGACGGGCCGACCTGCGGGATTGGCGGTCAAACCAGACGATCTTTGCGTAGCCTTCGGCGTATAAATCGCCGGACTCCGCGTCGGTAAGCGTATGATAGGTGTCAAGACTGGTATTACCGGCCTTGTCCGCGTATGTTCTGACTTCGACGGTGGCAGGGTGGCTGAGTTCTTTTAAAAAAGTCGCGCTGGTTTTGATGATGACCGGGCCCTCCGGTTCGCCCTCGGCCCCCAGAGCAAGCGATGCCAGCCATGTAATCCGGGCCTCTTCGAAAAAGCGGAAATAAACCGTATTATTGGCATGGCCGTAAGCGTCCATATCACCCCACCGAAGTGGCATGGACAGGGTGCTTACCAGGTTTCCGGGTACGGGCATCGTTCTACTCCTGTTTCGGGATTGTCGGTCAGTTAAAGTGTCGGTATTTTTGTCAGAACTAAACGGATTTAACAACGTCAGGTCAGCGAATGAAGCACACAGGACACCGACACAGAGCGCTCTGGGTCTTTCTTATATTGTTATTCAGCCCGCTTGCAGGGTTTGCGCAGAACGTTCAGCCCGTAGACGAATTTACTGAGCAGGACATAGGTGACGAAGCTGCGGACGAGCGAGACCCCTATGAAAACTGGAATCGCAAGGTCTATCGGTTTAACAAAGTCATCGATGACTGGTTTCTGCGCCCGGTTGCCAGCACCTATAGGGCCTTTATGCCCAGGGTCGCTGACCGTGCTGTGACCAACTTCTTCAACAACCTGACAGAAATCCGCAATTTAGCCAACAGTTTATTGCAACTCAAACCCGAGTCTGCAGTGGTGGCAACCGGCCGTTTCACCTACAACACCGTTTTCGGACTGGGCGGGCTTTTCGATGTGGCAACGGCGTTTGACCTTCCGGAGCGGCCGGAAGATTTTGGTCAGACATTAGGCCATTGGGGCGCGGGTTCCGGCCCCTATCTGATGCTACCGCTATTGGGCCCGTCCAGTCCAAGAGACTTCGGCGGATTCGTGACAGATACTGTCCTTCTGCCGTCAGCCTGGGATCTCGCAGAGGAGCCTGACGTTTATTTTGCAAGGGCAACTCAGATTGTGGACAGGCGGGCTGACCTGATCCCCGTTGAGAGTTTTATTTCGGGCGATGAGTATATTTTTGTCAGGAATGCCTTCTTGCAGCGTCGGGAGTATATGATCGAGGATGGACGAGCCGCTAATGACCCGTTCGCCAGTGATGACGACGAAGATCTCATGCTTGAGAATTTCTGATCCTGAAGACTGATTACCGATCAAGTAGAGGTTGTTGCAATGGCAGATGGCCGAATCCGGAAATTCCGCAAGATGCTGGCAGAAGCGCCGAATTACGAGGCCTGGAAAGCAGCAGCTCTTGAGCTGGACTTCCTGGAAGGCAATGTCGACTGGAAAGAAGATTTTGCCTCTGATCTCTACCATTACGAGCTGGTTTATGATCGGCTGAGCAATCTGCGCCACTACCGCCAGCAGAACGATGTGGACCGGCTCAAGCGCGCCCTGCGGGAAGGCCTGCACCACGATCTTGGCAACATGGGCAACCCCGCCCTTTATACCCGGTCACGGGTGGGCACCAAGCACCTTATTGAAGAATACATCAGCCAGGCGTGCGAGTCGCTGGACTACCTGTGTGATACCGCAGATCCGAATTTCCCGAACTCCGAAAAGCTCCAGTTTTTCCGCGATACCCTGACCAGTTTCGGTCGTCCGGCGCTGTTGCTCAGCGGTGGCGCATCCCTTGGCATGTTCCATTTTGGTGTGATCAAGGCGCTCTGGGAAAGAGGTCTGTTGCCACAGGTGGTGGCGGGGTCAAGTATCGGTGCAATCATCGCCGGTATTCTCGGCGTTCACAGTGACGCGGAAATCCCGGATATGCTGGTGCCGGAAACCCACAACCTAAAGGCCTGGAAGTGGCGGGGCCTTCTCAGTGCCGTGCGTGGCGACGGGCTGATGGACCAGCAGATACTGAAAGAGTGTCTGCGTGCGAACATCGGTGAATACACCTTCGAAGAGGCCTTTCAGCGTTCTGGCCGGTCCATTAATGTGAGCGTTTCGCCGGTGCAGGCCCATCAGCAGGCCCGGTTGTTGTGCGGTTACACGTCACCTTACCTGCTGGTGTGGAGTGCAGTGCTGGCAAGCGCAGCAGTGCCCGGTATCTTTCCGCCGGTACCGCTGATGAAGAAAGACATCGCCGGCAATACGCTTCCTTATATGGGGCGACTGAGATGGGTGGATGGTTCCGTGGTCAGTGACCTGCCGATTGAGCGGTTGATGCATCTTTACGACGTAAACTTTACCATTGTCAGCCAGACCAACCCTCACGTTGTGCCATTTCTGAATCGCCGTGGCCGGGACGAGAAACTCAAAGTGAGCAATATCCCGATGCATCTGCTTAAGGCCGAGTTCCAGTTTCATGGCCAGGGTCTGTTTGACTATCTGCGGAAGCGGGTCAGGCCGGAGGTTCTGCGACAACTATCGGGCCAGATGCACTCGATTCTTGGGCAGCGCTACAGTGGCGACGTTACTATTGCGCCCAGCTATCGGTTGAAAGACTACCGCAGGATGCTTTCAAACCCCGATCCCGCCTGGGTGAAGGATATGATTCTTCAGGGTGAGCAGGCCACCTGGCCGAAGATATCCATGATCCGGTCCCATGCCCGGATCTCGAAAACGCTGGAGCGATGCATTCGACGCCTTAAAAGTGAGCAGGGCCGGTCAACCGCCGAATTACGCCTGGTAAGCAAATCCGATTCCGGAAAGTCCTGAGATGTATTACGATTTTTTCGGCTTTCGCGAGCCGCCTTTCTCCATTGCGCCTGACCCCCGATATCTGTACCTGAGTGATCGCCACAAGGAAGCGCTGGCGCATCTGATGTATGGGGTTCAGGGCCAGGGCGGGTTTATCGTCATTACCGGGGAAGTGGGTACGGGCAAAACCACGGTCAGCCGGTGCTTTGTCGAGAACGTTCCCGCCCATGTGGACATTGCTCTGGTACTGAACCCGCGGCTGTCTGCCGAGGAGCTGTTATCCGCGATCTGCGATGAGCTGGAAATTCCTCATCCGCCCCGTTCCTCGATCAAAGAGCTGGTCAGCCTGATCAACGACAACCTGCTTGAGGCCCACGCGGCAGGTCGACACAAAGTGCTGATGATTGATGAAGCCCAGAACCTGTCGGCGGACGTTCTGGAGCAGTTGCGGCTGCTGACCAATCTGGAAACCACGGAAAAGAAACTGCTACAGATTGTTTTACTGGGCCAGCCCGAATTGCAGGAGATGCTGGCATTGCCTCAGCTGCGCCAGCTTAACCAGCGGGTGACCGCGCGCTATCACCTTGAGGGGCTGGGTCAGCGCGAAATTGACGCCTATTTACGTTACCGCCTTGGTGTGGCGGGTCTGAGAGGTGAAATCTTCAGTGAAGGCGCGATCAAAGCACTCTATCGTCATAGCCAGGGCATCCCGAGACTGATTAACCTGATCAGCGACCGTGCCCTGTTGGGTGCCTATGCTCAGGGAGAGCATTACATAACGGCCGGGCACATCCGCACGGCCGCGGCTGAGGTCAATGGTCCTGCTGCGGGTAAAAACGGGTCTTCACCGGGCACACCGATGCGAATAGCGATGATGACCGGCAGCGCCATTCTTGCGGTGATTCTTACGGTGCAGTGGGTGGGTGGCGGCGCGTTCGGCGAGCAAGATGAGAGTGCCGTCGCGGTTGTGGGCGACCCGAATTTTGTCGGCAACGTTGAACGCGTGGATGATGGTAAAAAGGCCGCTGCGGAGCAGGAAGAATCAACGACATCCACGGATAGTGACGGAGATGTTGCGCAATTCAGCTTTGATCGCAGGCAGACCTCCCTTGCCAGAGCGTTTGAAGCCTTATTTGATATCTGGGGCAAGGAGTACGATGCCTCACAGTCGCCTATCGCCTGCGACTTTGCCCAGAGCCAGGGGCTGAGATGCCTGGAAACCCGCATGTCCCGGCAAGGGCTGATATTTCTCAATCGCCCTGCCATTCTGCATTTGCGTGACAATGGCGGACAAACCGGCTTCGTCGTATTGAAATCACTGGCGGGTCAGAACGCCAGGGTTGCCACTGCTGCGGGCAACGAAACCGTCTCTTTCGACAGCATTGAGCCCTACTGGCATGGCCAGTTTACGGTTCTGTGGGCGTTGCCACGCTATGAGACAGATCCGGGCGCCCGCGACACCCAGAGCGTCACCGATAAGCAGGTCTGGTTGAGTGCGCGCATGATGGAGATTGCCAGCCAGCAGGCGACAGACCGGACCGAAGAGAACCGGGTGGTGCGGATGAACGCCCGTGAGCAGGTCCGCTGGTACCAATCGAAAAACGGGCTTACCGTGGATGGAATTGCCGGAGCCATGACCATTATTCAGATGAATAACGACCTGAACCTGCCGGTGCCTCGTCTTGACCGCCCGGGCGGGGAAGGCTGACATGTCTTATATTCTTGATGCATTACGCAAATCGGAATCAGAGCGCCGTCAGGGCCGGGTTCCGGATCTGGGTCAGCAGGTGCAGCTTATCCACAAACCGAAGAAGAAATCTTCCGCGCTGGTGGCCTGGGTTGGCGCTGGTCTGGTGTTGAATGCGGCGGTTCTCGCGGTAGTGTTCTGGCCTGAGTCTGCTGCTCAAAAGCCGGCCGCTGAGCCCCAGGCGGTCATGGAACCGGTGAAAGAGCCAAAGGCGGCCGAGCAAGTGCCTACGGCTGACACGGCGTCGTCAGAGCAGCCGTCTGAAAGCACCACATCGAAAGCCAGCGCTCAGAGCGCACAGGAAATGCAGCCCCCGGAGCCGGTGACGGATCCCATTGTTCAGGAGCGCCCCACGATTATTGTTCCGTCACGCGAGAGTGCCCGGCAGCCAGTGCGCTCCGAAACGTCCGGGAACGCTTCGGGCACCGTGCTGCACCTGGTAGAAATGCCCCTGTCGTTCCAGAAGTCCATTCCTGACCTGGTGTTCAACAGCCATATTTACGGCTCTGAGCCGTCCTCCCGCCGGGTCATGATCAATAACAACTACCTGAAAGCCGGGGATTTCTTTTCGGGCATACGGGTAGAACGAATTACCGAGGAAGGCGTTGTGCTGAGCAAGGACGGTCGATCCTTTCGGGTCGGCATTGTGCGTGACTGGGTGAGCCCGAAATAATATGGCGCTTACCGACGACACCAAACAGATTATCCAACAGGCGTATCGGGATGTGCTTGCGGGCAAGGGCATTAATGCCCGTTACGGCCAGCGCCTGATGATTGCCGAAATTGCCCGGTATATGGGCGGCATCACCTCTGACGACGGCAAGCGCACCTCGCCACCGGCGGCCTGTGTGGTTGAAGCCGGTACGGGCACCGGGAAAACCCTCGCCTATCTTATCTCTGCCATACCGGTCGCCAAAGCCCTGGGTAAAACGCTGGTGATTTCCACCGCGACCGTGGCCCTGCAGGACCAGATCGTCAACAAGGATCTGCCGGACCTGCGCAAACACAGCAAGATGGATTTCAACTGGACGCTGGCCAAGGGGCGTGGCCGGTATCTGTGCCTGTCCCGCCTGGAAACCCGGCTGCATGATGAAGGCAATGGCGACAGCGACACCATGCCGTTGTTTCTGATGGATGAGCCAGGAAAACAGGAGCCCGGCACGCGGGCGTTCTTCGAGGATATGCTGGCCAGTTACGGGGCGCGCAAGTGGGACGGGGACCGGGACCACTGGCCGGATCAGATTCCCGACGATATCTGGCGGCAGGTCACCACCGACCACAAGCAATGCACCAACCGGCACTGCTCCTATTTTGATAGCTGTGCCTTTTTTGACGCCCGTAAAGAGCTGGACGATGCCGACATCATCGTGGCCAATCACGATCTGGTACTGGCGGATCTGGCGTTGGGCGGCGGCGCTATTCTCCCGGAGCCCGAAAACGCACTGTTCATTTTTGATGAAGCCCACCACCTGCCGGAAAAAGCGCTCAACCATTTCGCAGCGTCTGTGCCCCTGAACTCGACGCGGCAATGGCTGAAGCAGCTTTCCCAGGCGCTGGGCAAGATGCAGCCTTTTTTCAGCCCGGGAACCACCGCTGCTAAAACCATCGACAAAATCAGTACCGCCTCCCGGGATCTGGATATTGCTTTGTCTGATATTTATTCCGAGTCGGAACAGAACACCGGCTGGGAATTCAATGAAGAACGCCGTTCCGCCCAGTGGCGTTACCCGGAAGGGGAGCTTCCCGAGGCGCTGGCCGAGCTGGCGGAGAAATCACGGGTAGCAACGTCTGCTCTGGTGCGCCCACTGGGTGTGATGGTTGATGAGCTACAAACCGCCTTCGATGAGCGGAAGGAAAGCGATATTGACCGTGATACGGCCGAGGCCTGGTATCCGGTGGTTGGTTCTTTCCATAGCCGGGCCGAAGATCAGTTCCGATTGTGGTCGGCCTGGTGTGATAACAGCCAGCCAGCCGCCAGCAAAGGCCCGCCCGCGGCCCGCTGGGCGATCCGTCAGCGTTGGGAGCATGTCGAAGACATTACCTTCTTCAGCAGTCCGGTGCTGGCGGATAATCTGCTTTATACCCGGTTGTGGTCCCGGGCGTTTGGGGCGGTGCTGACCAGCGCCACGCTGACGGCTTTGGGGCGGTTTGACCGCCTGAAAAGCCGTGCTGGCCTGCCGGGAGACAGCCGGTTTGTGGTAGTGCCCAGTTCGTTCAGATACCAGGAAATGGCCACCGTTGAAGTGCCTGCACTGAAAGTGATGCCCACAGACGAAGGCTTTACCAACGCTCTGATTGAACGTCTGCCGGATTTGTGGGCCGGAGAAAAGGCAACGCTGGTGCTGTTCACCTCCCGCCGCCAGATGAAGCAGGTGCATGAGGCATTGGCACCGGAATACCCTGGACTGATTACCACCCAGGACGATATGGCCAAGGGTGAGGTGCTGCGGCGACACTGTGCCCGCGTGGATGAAGGTTTTCCGAGCGTTCTGTTCGGTGTGGCGAGCTTTGCTGAGGGCATTGACCTGCCCGGTCATTACCTGAGCCATGTGGTGATCACCCGCCTGCCGTTTTCCGTGCCTGACGACCCGATTGAGGCCAGTCTGGCGGAATGGGTAACGCTGCGCGGGGGCAACCCGTTCATGGAAATTACCGTGCCCGACGCATCCATCAAGCTGGTACAGGCGGTTGGCCGACTGCTGAGGAAAGAATCCGATACCGGACGGGTGACGATTCTGGACCGCCGGATCATAGCGCGCCGCTACGGCCAGTTGTTGCTGGATGCGCTTCCACCCTTCAGAAGAATCATCGAACCATAAACAGTCAGTTATAAACAGTCAGCCATAAAAAAAGAGCCAACCCAAAAGGGGTGGCTCTTGTTAAGAGGGTTCTATCTGAACCCGGGCGTCGAAACACCGCGAAACAAGAAGACTGAAGGCCTGAGTTCCAGAATTCTTTCTGAGGTTTCCCTCAGCGATGGGTGAATAATAGGGGAACAGGGGGCGTATCCGGATCGTCCAAAGGGCGTAGAGGGCTTAGAAAAGTGAAAAAAAGTGTGACGCGCGTCACATTTAATTCAGCAAGCCCAGTGTTCGTGCCTTTGCCAGCGCTTCCGTACGGGAGCCGACAGCGAGCTTGCCATAAAGATTACGGATGTGGGCTTTGACTGTGGTGGGCGCCACACTCATGGCGGCGGCAATGTCCTTGTTTGCCAGCCCGCGGTTGATCAACTCAAGTACCTGGATTTCTCTCTGGCTCAGGGGCTCCAGCAGTCGTTCATTTTCTGCGTTTGGCGCTCCGGCGGTGCCGGTTTGCTGACCGGTATCCGGCGCTTTCTCAGATTGCTCCCGTAGCATGGCCAGAACCTTCCGGTTCCAGCGGCCGGGCGCCTGAAGCGCAGGCAGATTCAGGCACATATGCCGGACGGTCTGGCTCTCCTCGGCCAGCAGCCGCATAAAACCGGCATCGGCGGCCCGCTGAAGCGCCAGAGTGAGCATCTGTTCGGCCTCTTTGTGCTTGCCTTCTGCCGCCAGTGCGTCGCTGTAGACCAGCTGAATTTCCGCCAGGTGTCGATAATGCTGATCTTTCTCGGCACTCAGGCGCAGAGGCACCAGTGTTGTGGTGGCTTCTTTTGGCTGGCCCATGGCCACCTGAACCCGGGCAACACTGATCTGATTCTGCTCCCTGTTCAAGGGGTTAGTGAAGGTTTCTGAAGCAATTTGCTCAACCCATTCTGCGGCCCGGTCCAGGTGTCCGGTGGCCAGATAGCAGCGCGCCAGCAGGGCGGAGCAGGCCGGGGGTTCAAACAGAATATGCTCGCGCTTGCGGCGGGCCACGCTGATGGCGTCTTCCAGCACCTCGATAGCGTCCTGATAGCGGCCTTCGCTGAACGCGAGGTGGCCGCGCACAAACTGAATAACCACGTGTTGCCCCGGCTCAGTCCCGCTAGTGACATGATCCAGCAGCGGGGCGAGATAAGACGCCGCCAGTTGCGGTTGATTGCGTTCCCGATAGATCTCGATCAACGCGCTGTTCTGCCAGCATGAAATCAGCATGGGCTGGCGGGGATCGCTGTGGTGCTGGTCTACCCACTGGCGCACGGTGGTACAGGTTTCCAGCGCGGTGTCGATATCGCCCCGGTTGTACTGAATCCAGGCCAGCAAGCCGCCGCTGGACAGCACGGTGCTGGGTTTGCGTTCCACTTCGCCGTACCGCACCGAGGATTTCAGTGCTTCTTCTGCGTCTACCAGGTCACCCTTGCCGTAATAGTCCAGCCCCAGGCCGTAGTAGGTCACTGATTTGAGCGGGATACGGGTGTGGTCAATATCCCGCAGTACCTGCCGGGTCAGGTCGCTGGCGCTTTTGTCGTCGCTGCGGGAGCGGGCGAGATAGGAATGGATCAGCGAGATCTCGCTCTGCAGGCCCAGAGCTCCTTCGGCATCGGGATGGGAATCGGCAACCCGCTGGTCCAGCATGTTCTCAAGGTCAGCCAGCAATGGGGCCAGCAGTTCCACGCGATTGGCGAAAAACAGCGCCCAGACCTGCAGCATGAGCAGCTGGGGGCTGTCCGACAGCGTTGTGGCGGGCAGTGAGTCCAGCCAGTCCAGCACCTGCAGGTGAAACCCGGCGTGTATCAGGTTATTACCATGCTCGGAAAGAACCATGGCCAGCCATGGCCAGTCTTCATGCTGAACAACCTGCCCGATGCCTTCCTGAACGTGGCCATGGTCGAGCAGCCAGTTCACGGCGCGCTGCCACTTCTGTTCGGACTGCCCGGGCCCGAGCTGCCTGGCCCGCTGAAGCAGGGCTTCCCTGAACAGGTCGTGATAGCGAAACCACTCGTTGCGGGTATCCAGCGGAATCAGAAACAGATTTTCGCGTAGCAGCTGCTCCAGCAGCACCTGACTGTTGGAGGCGTCCCGAACCGCGTCGCACAGGGAAGCGCAGAGGCGAGGGCAGAAGGCCGTATCGAGCAGAAACTGACGAATGGGACCCGGTTGCTGATCAAGAACTTCCGACAATACATAATCACTGATGCGACGCTCATCGATATCAATCTGATGAGGGTTTCCGGCGCCGGGCTGATCTGAATCAATACGACCACCGGACAGCGCAGACAACTGCATGGCCGCGACCCAGCCCTCGGTTTTCGCGCAAATCCGGTGGACTTCCGATTCACTGAGGGCCAGCCCCATGGTGTCTTGGAAAAAATGCCGACACTCTTCCACTGAAAAAGCGAGCAGGCCCGGGTGAATATCCTCGACCCAACGCCTTACCCGCCATCTTGCAAGAGGCAGGGCGGGTTCGGTTCGGGAGGCAAGAGTCACCAGGACTCCCGGTGGCAGGTAATCCAGAAAGTAGGACACCTGCCGCTGAATCCGGATGTCCTGAATGAAGTGGTAATCGTCCAGCACCAGTGACCAGGGGGTCCGGTCCGCCGTGAGGGCATTGATCAGGGCGGTAATCGGGCCCTCAAGCTCTTCCAGCGTGCATTGGCTGAGCTGTTGGTGACATTCCGCAAGTCCGGTCAGGCCGTTAGCGTCGAAGGCGCCTGCGAGGTACTGCCAGAAACGGCGTGGCTCATCATCGTGCTCGTCCAGAGACAGCCAGGCTGTGGGCCGGGTGCTTTGAGCGCACCATTGGGACACCAGCGTGGTTTTGCCGAAGCCTGCCGGTGCAACCACCAGGTTCAGACGTTTGGGGGTTGATGCTTCAAGCAGTGAGGAGAGGCGGTCCCGCATGACCGAACGGGGGTCGGCAGAAGGCCTGAGGAATTTGGTGGTTAGAAGCATCGGTTCCCTGAATAATGCCGGTTAAGGGTTTCGATAAGCGATTGTGTGCTTTGTCACCGTTAAGTCAAGGTTACTTTACGGGCTACACGGGCTGCGTTTCCAAAGTTTTGGTCTAAACTCTGGAAACAGCCTCTGGAGCGACACAGTTAATGAAGTTACAACAGCTACGTTACATCTGGGAAGTAGCGCACCACGATCTCAATGTTTCCGCGACTGCTCAGGGCCTGTTTACCTCACAGCCTGGCATCTCCAAACAGATTCGGTTGCTGGAGGATGAACTGGGACTGGAAGTCTTCGCCCGCAGTGGCAAACACCTGACCCGAATTACGCCGGGCGGTGAGATTATCATTCGCGAGGCGGGCGAAATTCTGCGCCGGGTGGAAGGCATCAAGAAAATCGCGCAGGAGTTCAGCAACCAGCGCAAGGGTGATCTCAGCATAGCCACCACCCACACCCAGGCCCGCTACGCGCTGCCCCCCATTATCAGCGGCTTTATTGAGGCCTTTCCGGACGTGTCCCTGCACATGCATCAGGGTACGCCCATGCAGATTTCAGAAATGGCCGCCAACGGCGCGGTGGACTTTGCCATCGCCACGGAAGCCATGGAGCTGTTCAACGACCTGATCATGATGCCCTGCTACCGCTGGAACCGCAGTGTGATCGTGCCCCGCAGCCATCCGTTGGCGCAGTCCTCAGAGCTCTCACTGGCAGAGCTGGCGAAGTTTCCGCTGGTGACTTATGTGTTCGGGTTTACCGGCAGGTCAAAACTGGACGAGGCGTTTCAGGCCAAGGGCCTGACCCCGAAGGTGGTGTTCACCGCCGCCGATGCGGATGTCATCAAGACCTATGTTCGTCTTGGCCTGGGGGTGGGCATTATCGCCAGCATGGCCTTTGACCCGGCTACCGATACGGATCTGGTGGCACTGGACGCCAGAAAGCTGTTCCGCCCGAGTGTCACGCGAATCGGCTTCCGGAAGGGGACATTTCTGAGAGGTTATATGTACGACTTCATCCAGCGCTTTGCGCCGCATCTGACCAAAGAACGTGTGGATGAAGCCGTCAGCCATCAGGGCAGCCGGTCGGAAATCGAAGCACTTTTCGCCGACATCGAGCTTCCGACTTACTGACGGCTATTCGCTGGCAATCAGATTGCTGGCATGTAGCCCGCACTCTTTCTGGGTGGCTTCTTCCCACCACCAGCGGCCTTCACGTTCGTGTTGGCCCGGCAGCACCGGGCGGGTGCAGGGTTGGCATCCGATACTGACAAATCCCTTTGAATGCAATTCATTGAAAGGCACTTCGCTCATCCGGATGTAATCCCAGACATCTTTCGAGGTCCAGTTCGCCAGCGGGTTGAACTTGACCAGTTGCTTGTCGTCCGTGGAAAACGCATCGTCTATCTGAACAACCGGCACGTCGTTGCGGGTGTCCGGGCTCTGATCCTTTCTCTGCCCGGTAATCCACGCATCCACCGTCTTCAGTTTGCGGCGCAATGGGTTGACCTTGCGAATCCCGCAGCACTCGGAATGGCCGTCCTCATAGAAGCTGAACATGCCTTTGCGGTTGACCAGATCTTCCACTTCCCCGGCGTCGGGAAACAGGAACTGGATCTTGATGCCGTAATGGCTGCTGACTTTTTCAAAAAACTCGTAGGTTTCCGGGTGCAGGCGCCCGGTGTCCAGGGAAAATACCTGAAGGTTGTCTGTGAGCTTGTGGGCCAGTTCGATCAACGCCACGTCTTCTGCGCCGCTGAATGAGATGGCGATATTGTCGAATTCTGCGAAGGCGGCTTTGAGAATGGCCCGGGGGCTCTGGCCGTTTAAGTCGTCTGTCAGCCTTGCGATGTCCGTCATTGAATCAGTAACCTGCGTCAATAAATGGGCGATTAATCTACCATTAACTGCTCTGGGTCTGAAGGAATCCTGCCGTATAACCTTATAGCCGCAGGAACAACGGTGCATTCGTCAGCGGTTTTTCTTATCATGGCGCCCTGACTTTAACAAAACAGGAGAATACTGTGGAACTGGCTTGCCTTGACCTTGAGGGCGTACTGATCCCCGAAATCTGGATTGCGTTTGCAGAAAAAACCGGCATTGAGGAGCTCAAGGCGACCACCCGTGATATCCCGGATTACGATGTGCTGATGCAGCAGCGCCTGAAACTGCTGGACCAGCACGGATTCGGCCTGCCACAGATACAGGAAGTGATCGGTGAGCTGGACCCGCTGCCGGGGGCGAGGGAGTTCCTTGACTGGTTGCGTGAGCGTTTTCAGGTGATCATTCTTTCCGACACCTTCTACGAGTTCGCCATGCCGCTGATGGCCAAGCTGGGCTACCCAGCGCTGCTTTGCCATAAACTCGAAGTAAGCGACAGTGGCCAGATTACCGACTACCTACTGCGACAGCGGGACCCGAAGCGCCAGTCCGTCAGGGCGTTCCAGCTTCTGAACTACCGGGTGGTTGCGGCAGGTGACTCCTACAACGACACCACCATGCTGGGGCAGGCGGAAGCAGGGATTCTGTTTCATGCGCCGGAGAATGTGATTGCAGAGTTTCCGCAGTATCCGGCCGTGCATACCTTTGATGAGCTGAAACAGGAATTTCTGAAAGCCAGCGCGATCCACACAGTTGAGTGAACGCCTGCAAGCGGACAGACCTTTCCAGAACACGCTGTAAATACGTCCATGTACGCTCGGCCTCCGCCCTCAGTGCTTATTGCTCCTGCGTCGCATTGAGGTCCTGGCCAGGCCATCCTTGGCCTGCCCGTGAAGAGCTACTCGCTCTTCACCCCTGGCTCCGGACGGTTCTGGAAAGGTCTGTCCGCTTACTGGCTACCTAAACTTTCCAGAAATTCCATCAGGGGTTTCACCTTAGTCAGGGTTTCCTGGTATTCGCTCTCCGGGTCTGAATCAGACACCACGCCCCCGCCGCCGCAGCAATAAATCTTGCCGTCGCCATCGCAGAACAGCGTGCGAATGGCGATGTTGCTTTCCAGCGAGTCGTCCAGGCCACGGAAGAACACAGATCCACAGTAGGGGCCGCGATGGTGCGGCTCAAGCTCGCGGATAATCTCCATGGCCCGGATTTTTGGCGCACCGGTGATCGAGCCCCCGGGGAAAGCATCCAGCAGCGCTTTCATAGGCGTTACGCCCTCAGCCAGCTGACAGCGGATATGGCTGACCAGGTGGTGAACGTTGCGGTAGGACTCCAGTTCAAACAGACGGTCCACTTCCACGCTGCCATTGGCCGCGTTTTTGCTCAGGTCATTGCGCAGCAAATCGACAATCATCAGATTTTCCGCACGATCCTTCTCCGACTGCATCAGTTCCGTCGCCAACCGGGCGTCTTCTTCCGGGGTGTTTCCCCGCGGCCGCGTGCCTTTAATCGGGCTTGTGGTGACCGTGTTCGCCTTGACCTTAAGAAAACGCTCCGGTGACACTGACAGCACAGACTGTTTTCCTGCACGAATAAACGCACTGTGCGCCGTCGGGTTGGCCTCTGACAGCGCCCTGAAGGCGTCCCAGGAATCACCGCTGCAGGTCGCCGAAAACTCCTGGGACAGGTTCGCCTGATAGCAATCACCGGCGGCTATGTAGCTGCGAACACGCTCAACACTGGCTTTAAAATCGGTCTTGGGTTGTCTGGCCCTGAACGGTGAGAGGATCTTCCAGGGCAGGCCGCTTTTTTCTGGCTGTATTGTCAGCCACTGGTCAAGCTGGTCGCGAGTGCTGACCGGGCACTGATGGTGAATCCAGAGGTAGTGTTGCCCGCTGCTGCGATGGTAGCTGGCCATCCAGAGGTAAAGGCCCGCGCTCAAAAGCGGTAGCGCCAGTTCCCGCCTCAGGGGGTGTAATTTTGTTTCGGTGTCGTAGCCGAACTCATAGCTGATAAATCCGATCCATCCGCCGGTAAGGCAGGGCAGTGGGTCAGTGATGGGTTCCCGGTAAGGCGCCAGTGAGCGCTCAATGGTGGTTGCGATGGCGGCGGACGCCAGTGGTTGTCCTTCTGCGTAAGCAAGGCTCAGATGGTCTGACCCGAGTGCCGAGAAAGCCGAGTGAGTGCCCCGGCTTTCGCCAGCGCCAATGCTGCCGAGATAGACAAAGTCCTGCTCGCCCGAGGCGTGGGTCAAAAGTTGGTCGTAGGCTTCACGAGTGATCAGTTTGTAAGCAGAAAGACCCAATTTACCCCCGGAAAATAGGAAGAATGATAATTCGGCCACAAAAATGCCGTTGTCGGAGTGGTCGGGCAGTTGCTCTAATGGCATGCCTGCCGCAACGGCCAGACTTGGAGACCGGGTAATTTTACCCCATTACCAGCGCTTCAGGTCCAGTTCCCGGACATCTTAAAATAAAAGAGGTAATACAATGCCACTGAAACAGACCTTATCCGCCCTGCTTTTTACCGGTGTCTTCACTGTCTTCGCCGGAGGTGCCCTTAGCGTCCAGGCCGCGGAGGATGCGGAATCCCAGGTTGTGCCCTCGCCGGAAGAAGTAGAGAAAGAAGCGAAGGCGAATACCAAGTACCTGGCGGCAGAAGCGCTCAAGAAGGCAAAAACGATTCTCAACACTTACGGTGAATTTGCGCCTTTTGGTGCGGGGCTGTTTCAGGAAGGCCAAGTCAACTTCGTCTGGGCGGTCAAGCCCGGTGAGAGCACAGAGGGTATCAATCCGGCCCTGGTACTCAATGCCGTTCGCACCGCGCTGACCACCCAGGCCAAATCCGGGCGTATCCTGGGCTCTGCGGTCGTGTATCAGTACCGGGGATCCTCGACGGATGGCGAGGCTCAGACGCAGGTCAACGTCGAGCTGGAATATCTCAATGGTTATGCAGAGGTCATTGCGGCCAAGTATAAGCAGGGCGAGGACGGAATCGAATACACGACCTCCGGTAATCAGGCATTTGAATCTAAAATTTTCAAAAGCCCCCAAAATGACGGTGCGGGGCAGTAAAAAAAGCGGATTCGATGTATTCCAGACGCATTTAATGTCGACCAGTTCAAATTGTTACGGTTTGTATGAATTACGTCAGATTGTGTGCGCGAACTCTCAGAAAAGTGTCAGGCCCTCTGGGAAACTGATTGTGCGGTTTGGATAAAGCCGCACACAAAAATAGAAATATCCTTCAAGGAGAAACAAATGAAAGGCCTGAAAAAAATTGCATTGTGTTCTGCCGTGGCCCTTGCGCCATTTGCAGCAAACGCTGACCTGAAAGCACTGAATGATTCCGACATGAGCTCTGTAACTGGTCAGGCTGGTGTTACCATCGATCTGTCTGCAGACATCTCCATCGGCGAAATCGCCTATGAAGACCAGGGCTTCCTGGCTATTTCAGACGTCACCTTGGGTGGTGCCGCTCCAGGCACTTCTCTGGATGACATCCGTCTGACCATCGACGTTGCCGGTGACGGCAACGACCTCGGTGTTGCTGCTTTTGGCGCAACATACCTGACCGGTGCTGGCTTCACTATTAATGGCGTAACCGAAGTCGACCAGGCGGTCAGCGATGGCGACCTGGTTATCGCTCTGCGTTCACAAAGCGGTACCCCTGTAGACTTTGGTCTGAGCATCGGTGAAATCGCCCTGTCACAGTCTAGTAACTCTGGCTCCATCGGCAGCCTGAACTCTGCTGCTGGTAACGTTGGTACGGTTCTGGTTTCCAATTTGAACATTGTTGGTGCGATCGGTCCGGTCGACATCGTGGTTCAGGAAGAGACCAACGCGATGAACATCAACGCATACTTCAACGCATCTGCTGGTTTGACCACGCCAGATATTGGTGATGGTCTTGAAATGCCGTTCCTCGGCACAAGCCTTGACTTCGAACTGCACAACCGTCGTGGTGCGTCTGTTGTTTCTGCTGGCGGCGGCGCAGTGAGCTTTGCTCACGCCCAGATTGATGTAGGTGTTGCTGAGGACTACCTCGGTGCTGATCAGGACGCCCTGCGCGTAACCGTTCAGGACTTCTCTGGTGACCTCGACCTGTTGAACATCTCTCCGGGTGCGGTTTCTATCGGTAGCATTTACATGACCGATCTGGCTGTAACTGCCGACATGAAGATCTACGGTCACTAAGCAGAAAAGGGTAAGTTAATTACCTGTTGAAAAGGCGTCCCAGCCCGTTTGGGGCGCCTTTTTTATTTTTTATATCTAGAAACAAGAACATCAAGAATTAAACAATCAAGAATTTTATGGAGCTGCCATGCCCTCAATGATGAAGATATTTCCCGTCGTCCTGGCGTTTGGCATGTCTCCAACTGTTTATGCTGAGATGGAATCCATTGCTGATGGCGAACTGTCCACAGTCACCGGGCAGAGTGGTCTGACCATCGACTACAGCGGTCAGGCGAGTATGGGTGAATTTCGATACGAAGATTCCGGCGAGTATGTTGCCGAAGAAATCCGCTCCGGCGGTGCCGGTATCACCGACGCAGGTAGTGCGGCGGGTTACGGCGAGAATTTTGATGATGCCAGGCTGACCTTTGATATCGCAGCCGATGGTGGCCTGGATATTCTCTGGCAATCCCAGAGCGGTCAGCCGATGGACTGGGGTTTTCAAGCAGGCACGGTTTCTGTAGGCACTGGTGATCCCGGCCCTAGAGCCCGTGTTTTTAGTGACGTAGAAGGCTGGGGGCTATTGCGCACCTTTCAACACAGTGTGTTGCCGGCGTCAGAGTCGGGTGTCGGGCGCAGCGCGAGCTATAATTATGCCGCTTTTACCGTTGAAGACCTGTCATCCAGTACAACGCCTGGATCTATCGGTATTGATGGCGGATACATCAAAGGCCCCGATTCTAACGACAATTTCGTGGATATGGACCTGGCTGATCAGATACCCGCCTGGGCTGGTGGTCAGCGGGCAAGGTCAACCACGCCCGTGGACGATATCCGGGCGGGTTTCGCGGCAGCTGAGTATACGGTTTATCCAGTTAAGGCCGGTGAGGAGGGCGCTCCGTATGACACGCTTGCCATTGGCGTTTCCGGATTTGCGGCGGATATAGGCGCGCAGAACATCTCGGTGGGTCAAAGGGATATGGGTCGCATGGTTCTCGACAATGTTCAGATCTCGGACACGATTATCACGCTGACGCCCTGACTTCGTGTCCCGGAATGAGGCACATTCGGCATCCTAAGCCGATAGGCGTGTCCGGATCAGATGCTCACTGATCCGGTACCTTGATTGAAAGGTCGAAACCACCGCCTGGCCGTGGAGTGAGGGAAATCGGGCCTTCGTTGATGGCTCTGGGCACCTGGATGTTGTCAATGCCCGGCGGACGTCCAATCCCGAAATTCAGATTCTCACCATCAAAGTTGATGCCCAATTGATTGTTCAGGAAGTTCTGGGTGAAGGGCTCATCCGGAATCTGTGCCTGTTGACCAAAAATAATGGGAGGTATCCGAGGGGTGAATTCCTTGGGTGGCTGCACCCTTGCCAGTTCGTCCTGGGAAAGCGCCAAAGCACGCCTCAGAAACTCTTCTTCCGCACTTTTAAGCGCATCCAGATTGCCTTCCTGTTCCAGCCTTGCCAGCGCCTGTCGATAGGCTTCTTCTTCGGCTTCTGTTAATTCCGGCTCGCCTGGTGATATGGTCAGGGTTCGCAGAATCCGCTCTCTGTCCTGCTGTTGCTGTTCGGAATCCGGGTGTACCAGAATCAGCGCAGAATCCTGAACATAGGTGTCCACCATCTCGTCCGACGTCAGCGTTTTAACGCCCGATATGGCCTGGTTGCTAAGCAACACGCCCAGCCCCAGTGCGCTCAGGGATAGAGTGGAAAGGCGATTCGAGCGGAGAGTAGAAAGGAAAGCTGGCCTGATCATGGTTTAGCCTCTGTCATTTTAAAAATGGCCCTGTTGCCAGTATTCGCCGCCTGCCCCCTGAATTCAAGCCCGCGCCCTCGGGTTTGTGATCAGATACAGGTTAAGGTAAGTATCATTGCATAATACGCCCGATTGCCTATCAGCCTCTTTATGGGCGGGAGCCTTATGAAAAGCCGAATCAGAAAACGCTGGCAGCGTTGGATCAACCACCGTATCCCACGGCGGGACCATCAGGTTTACAGCCAGCGCAATATTTTCATATTGCCGACCGCGGCAGGCGTGGTATTCGGCTTTTTGCTGTTGATCATGCTGATCACGGCCATTAATTATCAGAACAGTCTGATCTATTTGCTGACCTTTATCCTCGGGGCCGTCTTCGTTGCAGCCATGCACCAGACCCACCGGAACCTCGCCGGGCTTGAGCTGACAATGCTCAGTGCAGGGGAGGGCTTTCCCGGTGAGGCCCTGCCATTGCGCCTTCGCGCAGACGTGAAGGGCCACGATGCGCTGGCGATCTCGCTGGCCTTTGAGGGCGCGCGAATAGATCAGCAGCATGTGCTGCAGGGAAAGCCGGCTGAGCTCTCCCTTTCGATGGTGCCGTCCCGGCGCGGCTATTTTCGGCCAGACCGGATTCGTATTGAAACCCGTTTTCCCTTCGGCTTGTTGAAAGCCTGGTCCTGGTTGCGGCCGGTGTCTGCCGGGATTGTTTATCCCCGACCACTGGCGGCACCGGAGGCAGCCAGCACGGTGCAGGACGGTGACCAAACCTTGCAGGCTCGCTCGGTTGATGGCAATGACCACGCTGATATTCGCCCCTGGCGTGAAGGGGATATGAGCCAGCGGGTGCTTTGGAAACGCTTTGCACGAACCGGTGAGATGGTGATTGCCGATTGGGAAGGCGAGCAGGGAAGCCCTCAATGGCTGGATTATGAAGCCTTCCGGGGCATGGATCAGGAGATTCGGCTGAGTTATCTCGCTCATCAGGTGCTGGAGCGGATGAAAAGCAATCGTGCGTTCGGGCTTAACCTTCCCGGGCATAGAATCGACCCAGATACCGGGCGTGCCCACGGCAGCCGTTGCCTGAAAGCGCTGGCGGTTTTTGGCCTTGAAAAGCCCCGTGAAGGCGACGCTCTGCCTTT
>Ga0307971_1000283_pt1 | contig 28519 bp, 30 predicted proteins | sample OrgLakmetagen714_FD_201820 | JGI IMG/M metagenome (GOLD analysis project Ga0307971, IMG submission 201820) | Saline water microbial communities from Organic Lake, Antarctica - #714 | ecosystem: Environmental > Aquatic > Non-marine Saline and Alkaline > Saline | place: Antarctica: Organic Lake... | reverse complement strand
AAAAAATGCTATAGTGCAACGCACAATTTATATTGTACGGAGGGATGGCTGAGTTGGTTGAAGGCGCTGGTCTTGAAAACCAGAAAGGGGGCAACCCCTTCGAGGGTTCGAATCCCTCTCCCTCCGCGAGCTAGAAAAGAAACACGCAAGTGTTTTTTTTCGTTTGCAAGCGCGAGGGAGAGGGATTCGAAAGAAGCTTCTGGCGAAGCCGGACAAAAGTCATTTGTCCGCACAGAAGCGGCGGGGTCGCGTAACACAACAGTTTTGCTGCGCAGCTGCAAAACTGTTGATGTGCAGGTGACCGAATCCCTCTCTCTCCGCAAAGAAAACCAGCACGAGACACACTGTCTCGTGCTGGTTTTGTTATAATTAACTTATGGAATCAATTGAAGAAATAAAAAACCTAGCTACAAAAGTGCCATTTCTTAATAAACCTGAGATATCATATCTATCTGAGGGTTTTGGAAACTATAATTATTTTATTCGAGAAGGAAACGCCAGGTACGTTTTAAGAATTAAAAAGAGCGTAGAAGCACAATTTCAAGATTCTCTCGAAAGGGAGTATATTTTTTTAAAGCATTTCAAAGCTAAAGGAATAGATTTTTGTCCAGAAGTTTATTTTTATGACGATAAAAATAATTTTTTGATTGAAAGCTTTTTGGAGGGTGAGGAAGTTAAATAAAAAGATTTCTCTAGTAAGCAGATTTATTTATTTGCAAAGCAACTTCATGAAATATATAGACTAGACGTTACTACTTTTGCTTCATTCTGCCTTGAGAATAAGTGTAAAGAGTTTGGTTATGTTAGCCCATTGGTATCATTGGACACATACGGCTTCAAACGCTTTGAGCAAGCAAAACAAGATGGTTTGAATGAATCCATCAGCACTTGGATAGATACTAAACTGAAGGATAATTTACATTACTTAGAAACAGTTACGAAACAGAAGGGGTCTCCGGGCTTTGCTTGGGGTGATATACAGTCAAGAGTGATTATTGGCCCTGACGAGAGTATGTATTTTTATGATTTTGAATACGCCACTATATCTAGCAGTTTTGGATTGTCATATATAAAAATCCACGGATCGTTTAATGAATGTCAATTCAATTATTTAGTAGAGAGATGTGCTTTCTATTTTGAAACAACAGTATCCGAGTTACTAGACGAAATTGAGGCTGAAGAAAAAATAACGAGGGTTAACGATGTAGTGTGGGCAGCGATGAAGTGGGCGGAGACTAGCGACGAGGAGTTTGAAAAAATAACGGAACAAAGAATCAAACTTGTTGAGAACCTGTAAATAAACATAAATCAGGTTACATGTCGCTAAACAAAACAAAAAACCGCTGATGCGGTTTTTTGTTTTACTTGAGGCTGCTTACGCCTTAGCCTTCACGATTCGAGCAGACAGCCGTGATTTCTTGCGTGCAGCAGTGGTTTCTTTGATAACTCCTCGCTTGGCAGCTTTATCAATTGCTTTGTAGGCAGTTGGGAGTAGTTCTTCGGCTTTTTTGGTATCACCAGCTAACACAGCCTTATCAACTGACTTAGTGATATCTTTCACTGCTGACTTACGTCGAATATTGAACACTTTTTTGCGTTCTGAGGCTCGTAAGGCTTTTTTGGCTCCTGAGGTAATTGGCATATATATTTCTTTTGAGTTCGCGTACTGTACCGTATTGATGTTAAAAAGGCAAGAGTATCGAGACCGATTCTGACGTAGTACAATAGGGCTATGATTCGCCAGTTACACGGAACGATTACCCATCTAGATGACAACGCACTGGTACTATCGGTGCATGGTATCGGCTACCTGATCCACACCCCGACTGCAACCACCACCTACACCCTCAACGAAGATATCGTCTTGTATACCTACCTAGCCGTACGCGAGACTGCGCTTGATCTGTACGGCTTTACAACCGACACTGAACGTCAACTATTTGAGCTGTTGCTTAAGGTGCCAAAGATCGGTCCAAAATCCGCTCTCCAGGTAATGACGCAAGCCAGCCCTACCCTACTAATCGAACAGATTGCAAACAACGAACCAGCTCAACTTCACAAGCTGTCTGGCATCGGAAAGAAAACGTGTGAAAATATTGTCATCCAGCTGCATGATAAACTAGGCGACCTCGCAGATACCGTAAGTGAGAGTCGACCAATCGATCCGACCCAAGCTGATGCTATTGATGCCTTGATCGCACTTGGGTACGATGCGGCAGCCGCCAGAGAAACTATCGCGACCCACGCTGCTGACGGCGACTCAGTCAACCAAATTATTAAAAAAGCCCTCCAACAACTGCCATGAGCAACTTCCGACACACCATCAAAAAATACATTCCCAAATCAATCTTTCGGTTACTCCAGCCAGCCTACCACTATGTATTGGCGTATATAGGTGCAGTGAAATTTCGACACCCATCGCGCAACATCGTTGTTATCGGTATCACTGGCACCAAGGGAAAATCAACCACTACTGAAATTCTCGCGCAGATTTTGCGTGGGGCCGGATACAAAACCGCCTCTCTCTCGACGATCCGATTCACCTACGGTGAACGGGTGGAACGGAATTTATTTAAAATGACTATGCCGGGCCGATTCTTCACCCAGCAGTTTTTACGCGAAGCGGTGGATGCTGGTTGCACCCACGCGGTAGTTGAAATGACGTCAGAAGGAGCGAAACAATTCCGTCATAAGTTCATCGATATTGATGCTCTCCTATTTACCAATCTCACCCCAGAACATATCGAGTCACATGGTTCGTTTGCAAAATACAAGGCAGCTAAGTTGCGACTAGCAGAAACGGTAGCAGCCAGCCCAAAGCGACCCCGAACACTGGTGGCTAATATTGATGATGGGCACGGACAAGATTTTCTTAATTTCGAAGTTGAAAAAATTCTGCCGTATCGGCTGAACAACCTCACCCTACACTCACTGCAAAAAGATTCGGTGACTATGGTGATTGATAATGTCACCATCCGCGTACCTATCGTCGGGGTATTTAATGTGTACAACACCCTCGCCGCAATTACCTACGCAAGATCAATTGGTATTTCGCTCGAGCAAATCCGTGACGCCCTGGCCAAATTACCACCAGTGGCTGGTCGGGTTGAGCAGTTTCAAGCACCGTCAGGTGCAAAACAGGTCACTGTAGTAGTCGACTACGCTCATACTCCAGATTCTCTTACCCAGCTATATGAAGCCTTTGGTAGCAAATACAAAATTGGCATCCTCGGGAACACCGGCGGCGGGCGTGACACTTGGAAACGACCCGAAATGGGAGCGATTGCCGAACAATACTGTGACCATATTATACTCACTAACGAAGATCCGTACGATGAAGACCCTCAGTCAATTCTCGATCAAATGCGAGCTGGTATGAGCGACGATGCGTCAGTCGAAATCATCATGGACCGTCGAGAAGCAATCAAAACTGGAATTGACCGGTGTCCGGTTGGTGGCTATGTGCTGGTTAGCGGAAAAGGTACTGACCCGTACATCATGGGACCAGACGACAGTCGCCTAGAATGGAGTGACTCCAAGGTAGTCAAGAGACTTCTCCAAGCAATGGCTACTACTCCGGAATCGAAGTAGCCACACCTCCCTACTCACTCGAGTAATACTCTCATGACTCCTTATACCAAACCGTGGTACATAACAATTCCAGCAGCAACCGAAACATTGAGAGACTCTTTTACTCCCAGCATCGGAATATCTATTACATGATCTACTGTAGCTAGAGTTTCTTCATCCACTCCGACCACCTCATTCCCCATAACATAGGCAATATTTTGTGGGACCGTAAAATCTTTGAGCGAAATAGATGATGGTGTCTGTTCAATTGCAGCTACTGTATATCCTTCGGCTTGTAGTTGTGTGATCACAGCTGCGCTATTCTCGGCTGCTTCCCAGGGAATAGTTTCACTCGCACCAAGTGAGGTTTTAGAGATTTCAGCTTGCGTCCGACCAAAGCGATCAATCGGTGTTGGCGTGTAGCCAACCAGAAATATTTTTGTGACACCAGCCCCGTCTGCCGTGCGAAACATAGCCCCGACATTGTAGGCGCTCCGAACATTTTCAATGATAAGATATTTTACCACCATAGGGTAACAGAACACTGGCAAAATACGTTTGATTTTATAACGTAAAATGTTATAGTTTGCGCACAAAAATATGCGCCTTTAGCTCAGTTGGTAGAGCGGCTCCCTTTTAAGGAGATGGTCCAAGGTTCGAGCCCTTGAAGGCGCACAAATGAAAACTCCCCATTAGGGGAGTTTTCATTTGTGCGCCTTCAGAAAAGCCTGGGAGGCTTTTCGTAAGGGCTCGAAAAGCTTTTGAGGCACGATTACGAGCGGAGCGAAGTAATCTGTCCAAAAGGTATACGGGTCATGTAATGACCGAGACCCCTTGAAGAAAATCTAAAAATCTCCATCCTCCAACATCTTATCCATCAATACAAAATCTTGGTGTGCTACATCATTTGGTAATACCACCCTCACTTCATACCCATTTTTTTCATAAAAACCTTTTACTGCCCAACCCTCCCCTGTCTCAAGCGTAATTTTGTGGGCACCGTTTTCTACTGCCCATTTTTCACCAGCGATTACTAACGCTTGACCGACACCTTTACCTTGCTGCTCACTACCGACCAAAAGTGATTCAATCTTTGCTACACCTTGATCGATTTTTAATTCGATTTGACCAACAATCTTATTTTCAAATTTTGCAACGAACGTTTTAGAAATTACTTCAAAATTAGGTGGCTTATCTCCATAGTGTTCCTGATCAGCAATTTTCCACTCAACATTTTTAAACGTTTCAAATTCTTTATTATCACCGTCTTGTAGATCTAAAATATCCATATTTATTTCCCTCCCAACAAAACCCGAAACACATTCCCCACCACCCCGATGAGTAGCCCAAGTAGCAGCAACCCGATAAACCTCGTTAGTACAAAAAAGAGTTCACCCAACTGTGTCGTCGGTTCGGTAACCGGTATCCCGGCCATGAATACCTTCAAAGACCACCACATTCCCGCGGGAATACTAGCAAAGGCCGCGGCTGTTGGTTCTACTAAATACATCGCTGTTCCTGTCACCATCAAGGCGAACAGTAGTGTCACAAAATAAATCAAAACGTTGAGCGACAGGATGCTCAGGTTCTCTTCGGCAATTACATTACTACGAGTAATTTTGGCTAGGCGCAGCATTCGCAGTAACCTAATAATCCGCAGGGCTCGAGCTGATTTCAAAAACGTAAAATTACCGAGACCTAGGAACGTCGGTAGGATTGAAACCAGGTCTATAATCCCAAAAAAGCTCAGTGAATATTTGTAACCTGGTTTTGTAACATATAGTCGAGAGATATACTCTAGGGTAAACACACTGACTACTACCCATTCAACAATCAAAAAGGTTTGGCTATAGCCAGACAGAGCTGGAACCGTTTCAAGTACCAGCGCAACGATTGAAACAATCGTTAGTAACGCTAAAAAATCTTGCACCACGTGAAAAGTTTTTGTAGTTGGTCTAGCAAAGGCTTTGATCAGCAACGCTTTCATACATCAATGATACCACTATACTTTTGCGTTTAAATAACGTATAACTGAAAAGAACGTTCCTAGAGGAGACCTGGTTATGTCAGATATTGACTTAGACGGTGACTATCATCCAATTGACACGCAGAAAGTATCGCAGCGCACCACGACTGGGATTTCGACCGAATGGGCGCTGATCAGATCTCTATGGCGATTGAAGGTCAGTGGCGAACTTACTCAATCACGTTATCCTGGTCAGCCTATGATGAAACCTTGCGTATGGTGTGCTCCTACGAAATGGAACCACCGGAAGATAGACTATCGGTACTGTTTCATTTGCTGAATCATGTAAATGATAAATGCTGGTCTGGTTGCTTTACCTACTGGGCTGAGCAAAAGCTGATGTTGTATCGATATGGTTTGGTTCTGGCCGGTACAAGTGGTGCCAGCCCAGAGCAGGTAGAAGTGATGATCAAGACAGCCTTACTAGCTGCAGAGCGCTACTACCCAGCCATTCAACTGGCAGTCTGGGGTGAAACACCTCCAGAAGAAGCTATGGAGATCGCGATAGGAGAAGCCTACGGACGTGCGTAATTTAAACCGATGACTGATGGTCACCGGTTTTTTTATTTTCCACTCAGCACCCACTCTTCGAGAGCTAGATCAATATCACGGATGCCGCTATGACCATCGTGGTAGAGCTCAAGTAGCGATTGCGACAACTTGGTCACATCACCAGGAGCAAACTTTGCTAGTGAGCGCTTGGCTTTGTTATAAGGAAAATCTTTCATCCCCGCTTCGCTGGCCGAGCTTGTGACGCTAGCTAACCGCAAAGCTTTCAATTGCCACCAGAGAATCCCGATAATTGCTTCAGCAGCTTGGCCATTCTCTTTGGCTGCTTGCAGCAACACCCAAAGCTGCCTACGATCTTTGCTCGCTAGCGCATTGGCCATAGCAAAGGTGTCGAATCGTTCCGGTTTGTCAGCCGTAAATTCTTCACTACTGGCGGCATATTTGGCGTAAGCTTTTTTTGCGGGGGCGAGTAGCGCTTCCTCCATAATAATGAAGGTATTTTGTGACTCACTCATTTCTTTGAGTGAGTTTTTTACCTCTTCGGCAAAATCAGCGTTGGCTGACGGTGTATCAATCACATACCACTCCTCTCCCCCAAAAAGTGAGGATGCGCCAAGCGCATCAGCAATTTGCCCTGGAGCATAGCTACCAGCATCAAGTGTGGTAACTGTGCCATCTGGTGCCATTTGCTCTTCTAGAAAATCTGTCGCCGTATCACGCACTCGCTGCCGATCGGTTCCAAAGTAGAGTTTGTACATAGGTACTATTGTAACTTAGTCATACTATTCCAATCATTACCAACCTCGACTTCAACCTCGACTGGAACACCGTAGGTATCTGTACCCTTGAACACATTTTCCATTATGGCTACTAGTTTGGGAACGGCGGTTTTGATTGCGGAATCTTTGATCTCAAAGATCAACTCGTCGTGGACTTGCAGGAGCATACGCACTTCGTCTTGATTTTTTTCTTGTTCAGTCCACTGCGCAATGTCGCGCATAGCAATACGCAAGATATCACCCTCGGTTCCTTGGATTGGCGCGTTAATTGCCATCCGCTCGGCCTGCGCTCGAATAAACGGCACGCTCGAACTGATCCCAGCAAAGTGCCGACGCCGGCTGAACATAGTTTCGGTGTAGCCAGTCTCGCGGGCAAATGATTTGGTTTCTTCTAGAAACTCTGCCAGCCTGGTGAAGGTATTGAAGTATGCATTCAAGAATTCTTGTGCTTCGGCCCGTGAAGTGTCTTCTCCTAAGTTGGTCCGCAGGGCGTTGACTCCCATCCCGTAGAGGATACCAAAGTTAATCACCTTGGCTTTGCGACGCATTTCAGATGTAACATCATCAGCATCAACTTTAAAAACTCGCACCGCCACCCCGGTATGAACATCTTCCCCTCGTTTAAAGATATCTATCATGGTGGGATCTTGTGACATCATAGCTGCAATCCGTAACTCAATCTGTGAGTAATCGATTGCGACCAATTGATATCCACTCTCAGCTACAAACGCCCCGCGGACCATGCGTCCTTCGGCGGTACGCATGGGAATATTTTGTAGGTTTGGATCTTTACTAGCCATTCGTCCGGTTGAAGTACCAGTTTGCAGTAGTGTGCTATGCAGGCGTCCGTCAGACCCCACCATCTCAGGTAGGTTGTCGATATAGGTTGAAACTAATTTTTTAAGTTCTCGGTACCGCAAAATATCAGCTATGATTGGGTGTTCATCTTGCAGTTTTTCCAACTCTGATTCTTTGGTACTACGCTGACCGCCGCCGGTTTTTTTAGCGTTTTTAGGTTTGAGTTCAAGTGTGTCAAACAATACTTCTCCTAATTGTTTAGGTGAATTGATGTTGAACTCACAGCCAGCGTGTTTATAGATTGCGGTTTCAAGCTGCGATAACTCGGTGTGAATTTTTTTTGAAAGCTTTTTAAGGTAGGTAATATCAAGCATAATCCCTCTAGCTTTCATAGCTACTAACACTGGAATCAATGGTAGTTCAATCTGCTCATACAATTCCCATAAACCTTGCTTTCGTACCTCCTGTTTCATCACATCAACAGTCTCTTCCCAGGTACTCACTCGCAAGAAGGAACGACCATAATCGATAATATCTTCATACGTGGCATTTGTGCGCTCGCTTTCGAGTAACCACAAAAGAATCGAGGCTTTGGCAATCTCCTCTTGATCTACCCTGGTTTCATCAGTCATAGCAGCTTCTAACACCACATTAAACAAACGCTCAATCCGCCCAGTCATGTTCCGAAAACCAAACTCAAAAAATAAATTTTGAATCTCTTCGACAGTCGCGTGTTCTCGCCACTCGGTCGAGGTTAGATCAAAACTATCTAGGGCATCAGTTCGAATAGTGGCCAACATTTTGGAAAACTCTGCATCCTCCTTTCCTTCACGAAGTAGACCAATGATGCGCTTGGTGACTCCAGCTGCGATGAATTTTTCTTCACCGCCGGGTGCTTCTAGTTTTTTGTATATTTGCTCAAGGGTTCCAAAATTCGTAATTAGTGTGGTGGCGGTTTTTTCACCGATGCCACGAATGCCTGGGATATTGTCTGAAGCATCCCCGCGCAACCCTTTATAGTCGATAACCATGGAGGGACCAAAGCCAAACCGGGATTTGACGGCGGCTTCGTCATACATGATGGTGTCAGTAATCCCCCGCTTGAGGGTAAAGACTTCAACCCGTTTTTTGTCCACACACTGCAAGGTGTCCATATCACCAGAGGCAATCACCACTCGTAAATCTTTGTTCTCCTTAGTCAAATGCGCAATGGTCCCTAAGAGGTCATCCGCTTCGAAACCTGGTTTTTCGAAAATAGGAATTCCGAAGTACTTAAAAATATCCCGCGACCGGTTGATTTGCGTAACCAGCGCTTCGTCGGTCTTACTCCGACCAGACTTGTACGCCTCATACGCTTCGTGCCGATAGGTAGGCTCTGGTAAATCATAACAAGCAGCAATATATTGCGGCTTAAAATCTTCAATTATTTTTAAGAGCATTGTGGTTACGCCATAAAGCGCACCGGTTGGTTCCCCAGTTGGTGATGCAAAGTCCGGTAATGCATGATACGCCCGGTGTAAGATAGCGTGTGAATCAAGAAGTACGAGGGTTGGAATATCTTTTTTAGCCATAGTACATAGTATAACTTTTTTGATACACTGATCCTACATGAAACTGCTTCATAAAATAAAACGGCTATGTAACAACCTCACGCTAAAAGTACTGGCACTCTTTGCCCGTACTCCAGAACGACTGCGACACAACGTGCCCTACGTCTCACAATTTGCTAATTCAAGCTGGGCTGAAATGGTCCTCAAAGATAACCAACCAATCGCCAGAGACTTGCTGTGGGAAAAATCAGGAGCGCGCTCAATAAAAGAATATGAACGGTGGGTACTGTCTATTTGCGGCATTGCGTGTACCTCGATGGCATTACAGTTCTACAAAAAAGGTGAGTACCAAACTATTCCCCTCGCCCGCGATGCTGCTAGAGTTGGTGTGTACAAAAAAGATGGGGACGGGATTTCTAGTATGCAGTATGCGCCATACACAAAGTGGATAAAAAAATTCAACCTTAGAGGAACAATCTATACCAAAGTTTCATTCAAGTCGCTGTGTTACTTGCTTGCAAAGAAGCGATTATTTATTGCTTCAGTGAACCCAAATATCAGTAGCTTTACCTCCGCCCCTGCGACCCAAGTCGGTGGACACTTGGTACTGATAACTGGCTACAACAAAAAAGAAGAAACTCTTACTCTTCATAACCCATCTGGCTTTGAAAACAATCAGACCCAAAGCAACCACACCGTATCTCTCAAAGAGTTTACTATTTACTTCTCTGGGCAAGGGATTGCTTTAAAGGATAGAGGGTAAGCGGCTTACCCGAACACTTTTAGACAAAAGAAGAGTTGGGTGGATAACAATCGAAAATTATAGGGCTCGATTTACTACCGCTTATTTATGCAACCGTCACCACTCGTTCTTCTCCCTCCCCAATCTCGAGATTCACTGCTACTTTTACTGGCGGTAGAATCGTCGCTATTTGCTCTGGCCACTCGAGACAGATCAGCGTACGTGGTATCTGAAACAATGCTTCGAATCGTAAAGGTCCAACCTCAGAAATATCTTCGATACGGTATGCATCAATGTGTACCAATTGGTCAAAATCTGGGTGATCATGCAGTTCATAGCTTTTCATAATCCCAAACGTTGGACTGACCACTGTTTCAGTGATACCTAAATACTGTGCAAGTTGCTGGGTAAAAGTTGTTTTTCCAGCGCCAAGGTCGCCAGTGAGCGTTACCAATGAAGCAGCACCAGTAATTTCTTTGGCTTTGTTTACTACCGCAGCTATCACCGGATCAAACTTATCTGGTGTTGCTACAATAAAGTGCTCTGCTTTCATAATCCGCACTATACCAACGTGTTACGATATAAACAATATGTTGCAATTTGATGACAAGGCGCTGAACGAGCAATTAAATGAACTTCGCTCAAAAGAGGCGGAGCGTGCAGCAGCCACGCTGGCCCCGCAGCTTGGGTATGAATACATTGACTTGCATGGCTACACTATTAATCCAGAATCAATGGCTGTGGTTCCGGAAGCACTCGCCCGAGAGTCAAATCTGACAGGATTTGAGATTCTACAAAAGACTTTATCAATTGCAATAACTGATCCAAAAGACCCAAAAACGCTAGCCGCTTTGCAGCAACTTAAAGATGACGGTTATATCTTGAATGTTTACATGACATCCAAAAGTAGCCTCGAACATGCTTGGGTACGCTACAAAGACATCACCAATTCAACTGCCGAACGAAAAGGAGTGTTCGAAATTAGTGCAGAAGACATCGTTGCGCTCACAAAACGAATCAAGAAGAAAGAAGACGTCGGAGTAATTCTCAAAGAAATCAGTACGGCCAACAACAGTTACCGAATTTCGGCTACCTTGGAACTTATCTTTGCCGGTGCCCTCGCACTGCGAGCATCAGATATCCATATTGAACCCGAGGACAATACCATTCGCGTTCGTTACCGTTTTGACGGTGTTCTTCATGATGTTGTCGATATAGATAACTACATGTACGGACGTATGATGTCGCGACTCAAATTACTCTCGGGCATGATTCTCAATACCAGGGTAACAGCCCAAGATGGTCGCTTCACCTTTCAAACCGGAGAAAACGAAGTTGAGGTACGTTCTTCTGTAATTCCTGGGGCGGCTGGTGAATCAATTGTAATGCGATTGCTCGACCCGAGCGTGGCCAGTTTCAAAATGGAACGACTGCAGCTTAATAAATATATCCAGGCGGTGGTTAACCAGCAGCTGAAAAAGCCAAACGGTCTGATTATCACCACCGGACCAACTGGATCAGGTAAAACCACCGCGCTCTATGCATTCTTGCAAGAAGTGCACGCTGAAGGGGTGAAAATAATCACAATCGAAAACCCAGTTGAGTATAAGTTAGATGGAATCGTCCAGACTCAAACCGGTGATGACTACACTTTTTCTTCTGGACTGCGCGCTATTTTGCGGCAAGACCCCGATGTTATTCTCGTTGGTGAGATTCGCGACCGCGAAGTAGCTGAAACCGCTATCCATGCGTCGCAGACAGGTCACTTAGTATTCTCTACTCTGCACACCAACAGTGCGGTGGCTGGATTTGCACGACTGATGGATCTTGGAGTTGATCCGCGGATTTTTGGAAGCTCCCTTAATCTCATGCTCGGGCAGCGCCTACTTCGATTATTATGTGAACACTGTAAAGTTGGACACACCCCAACTACTGAAGAAGCACTTATTATAGATACGGTAATGCAAGACCACCCCCACCCAGAAACAACTCCTACCTACACCCAGATCTTCACTGCACCCGGGTGCGAAAAATGCGGCCATAGTGGTTTTAAAGGTCGTAGCGGTATTTACGAAGCAATCGTGATGGATGAGGCGGTCGAAGAAGTTGTATTGCGTGACCCTCGTGAACACATGATTCTTGAAGCTGCTAAGCCACAAGGTATACCAACAATGCTACACGATGCAATAGAGAAACTCATCCAAGGAGTGACGTCCATTGCAGAAATCGAGAGAGTGATTGAACTCCCCCAAAACATTGCGAGTGCAATCAAAGTACCCACCAAAGATGAGGCGGCAGAAAAAGCTGATGATGATTTCCTTTCACACGTTGTTGACTAGATTCAAGAAGGTAAAGCGACCAGGGTCAAGACCATGGTCGCTTTTTCTGTGCTATCTTCGATACCAATAGCGATTCATTCAGTCCAGGAATCGGCGGCGGGCTAAAGCCGCCGATTCGGACATAAATTCGAAATAATCGCTACGCTCATTTTCTCATTCCAGAGTATAACTCTCTAAGCAAGACTTCCGCATTGAAAGTGCATGCCGCGCTAAGGAAATACGCAGCGACCCCGGTCACAGCCTGGCGCCAAATATCCCTCGCAACGCATACAAGTTGCTTAGAGAGTTATCGTCTGGAATTGTAATAAATGAAGTAATGAGCGTAGCGATTACACTGAATTTTGTTCTCAATTCCGGCCCTAAGCCCGGACGGAATTGCTAGAACACCCGCTCTAAATGTTTACTTGATTTTAACTGGGAACCATCGAATCCCCAATAGACTAGCACATATAAAATATTTGTCAACACCTTTACAGGTATTTCTTAGTATTCTTTAGTTCGCTAGGCAATTTTATAGTAGACCAAGACTCTACAAACCAAAGAACATTCTTATTTATAGCTGCAATATTGAATACAACATCCAGTACTATATTTTGTTATACTTAGCCCAATGTCAGACAAACCACCAACTATCACCCGTGACGATGCACAAAATCTCGATCGAACGTTACGTCCGCAAACCTGGGAAGAATACATCGGCCAAGCCAAAATCAAAGAGAACCTCCGTATCTTGCTAACCGCAGCCAAAGAGCGAAGCCACGCTGCCGAACATATCTTGCTCTATGGTCCGCCTGGGCTTGGGAAGACCACCCTTTCAAACCTTGTCGCGAAGACTCTAGGTACCAATATGAAAACCACTTCCGGTCCAGCTATCGAAAAAGTCGGTGACCTGGCTGCAATCCTCACCAACCTCACCCCTGGCGATGTACTGTTTATCGACGAGATTCACCGTCTGAGTAAAAGTATTGAAGAGGTACTCTACCCCGCCATGGAATCTGGCGTGCTTGATATTATTATTGGCAAAGGTCCATCAGCCCGAACGGTCCAACTCGAGTTACCGCCATTTACTATGGTCGCTGCCACCACCCGAATCTCACTCCTATCAAGCCCCCTTCGTTCGCGATTCTCGGGTGGAACGTTTCGTTTAGAATTTTACAGTGATGAAGAAATTGCGCAGATCCTCGACCGTTCATCCGAGCTGTTAGGGATGAAACCCTCAGACGAAGTACTAGAACGCATCTCTAAACGATGTCGAGCGACCCCACGAACTGCCAACTACTTGCTAAAGCGTTGTCGAGACTTAGCTCAACTAGAAGGGACCGACCTCACCTCAGACATTGTCGACCAAACGTTTGGGTTACTCGAAATAGATTCGCTTGGCCTTGGTGCCCCTGACCGGGCTGTACTTGATGTCATAATCAATAAATTTAACGGTGGTCCAGTTGGACTCAACACCATCGCCGCCGCCACCGGTGAAGAAGCTTCCACTATTGAAGACGTGATCGAACCGTACCTCATCCGCCATGGTTTAATCGAACGCACCCCGCGCGGTCGTACCGCCAGCCCTGACGCCTATAGTCATTTAGAAAATTTGAATTAAAATAGATGTATGTCCGGACATAATAAATGGTCAAAAATCAAACACAAAAAAGGCGCGACTGATGCGCAGCGCAGTAAGTTATTTTCCAAGCACTCGCGCTTGATTACTATGGAGGTTAAAAAGGCTGGTGGTGGCAAGGATTCCGCCAACGTTCTATCGGCTATCGAACGAGCCAAGAAAGATTCGATGCCCAAAGACGCTATCGAGCGTGCTCTAGCTAAAGGTTCCGGTGACGGTCCGAACGCCATGGAGGAGGTACTGTATGAAGGCTACGGACCAGGCGGTGTTCCCCTCTTAATCGAAGCAGTTACCGACAATAATAACCGAACTGCGCCAGAAATTAAACATATATTTAGTAAAGCCGGGCTCGAGCTGGGGGTACCAGGTTCAGCTGCCTGGGCATTCACTAAAAATACAGATGGCTATTCACCCAATATGCCGGTTGAAATCGACGATGAGACTGGTACAAAACTCGCTGACTTTATCGAGAAGCTTGAAGAACAAGATGATGTAACCAACATCTACACCGGTGCTGATACAGCTGAATAATATGTCACCAAAAAGAATTACTTGGTTTAAGCTCCGTGCCATAACGTTTGCAAATATCCAAAAATTTTTTGGCTTCATTTTACAGGTACCTATTCCACCCAAAGTCTCAGCCGCCTGTTTTATAGAGCGAGATGGAAAACTACTAGTACTTGATCTAAGCTATCGAACTGGATATGCATTCCCGGGAGGAATGATAGAACCTAAGGAAAATATTGAAACTGGAGTTGTTCGCGAAGTACTAGAAGAAACAGGACTTAAGGTAGAATCTTTGCACTATATTGGGTCAAAAGAAGATGTACAATATGGCCTAACGGTTATTGCTATAGCATTTTCTGCTACTACTTCGGGTGAGACTTGTAATTCTGATGAAGGTACTTTGCTTTGGCTAACTCCTGATGAAATCCAAGAGAATCAATCGTATCTTAACTGGAAATACTTACTCAATATGTATCTAAAAAATTAATATGCGAGTTCTAGCGGTTGATCCGGGGTATGATCGAGTCGGCCTCGCGGTGATGGAATATGAAAACGGTAAAGAAAAGTTGTTGTATTCCACCTGTGTACTGACTGATAAAACAGAAGGGTTAAATCAGCGCCTCCGGGTGGTTGGTACCGCAATCACACAAACGATACAAAATCATGCCGTAGACACCCTAGGAATTGAAACACTATTCTTTAATAAAAACGTGAAGACTGCTCTGGGGGTGGCGCAAGCTCGTGGAGTGATTATTTATACTGCTATGCAAGTAGGGTGCACTATTTATGAGTTTAGTCCCCAGGCAATAAAAATCGCCACCACCGGTTATGGAAACAGCGATAAGGTAGCCATAACCGCTATGGTCAAGCAACTCATTCCTGATGTACCAGTTGATGCCCTTGACGATGAATACGATGCGATTGCTGTTGGCATTACTTGCCTTGCACATTTTGGTCGGAACGTATAAAATCGCCGCAACTGTGCACCATAGAGTTGTCTATCGCACATGAATTTGATACAAATATACGTAACAATCTTGCATGACAGATGAACTTTCAAACGAAGAAGAATTAGAAGATGTAGACGATGATGATTCTTCGTTGGGTGATGATGTGCTCGACGAAGTTGCTGGTGATGATGAGACTGAAGACGAAGAGGAGCCAGAAGGATTTGGACACATAGATGAAAAAGAAGTGAAAGAAACTCCTGAAACTGAGTACGAAGATGAAGAAGACGATGCTGAACTGGAAGAAGACGCGGAAGACGTCGATTACGACAGTTTCGACGATGTAGATGAGATGTAATAAAAAGCCGGTCCCTTCAGGACCGGCTTTTTATTAATCGCGTATTACTAATACCGAATAACTTTTCTTCCCTCGTCGCAACAGTGCAATACCATTTGTAAACCACTCCGGTCCAATGGTTGCACCTACATCAAGTACTTTTTGATTATTGATTGATACCGCCCCACTTTCGATAAACGTTCGAGCTTCTCGTTTACTAGTTGCGAGTTCTGTAGCAACTAAAACTGCAACCAGTTCTTCTGGTTCCTTTATATCTATACATGGTGCATTTCTCAGCAAAATATCTATTTCATCAGCAGAAATGTCTTGCACTTCACGGCTTCCAAACAATATATCCGAGACATTTTTTGATGCTACAGCTGCCGCTTCATCATGGACCAGGGTTGTAACCGAAAAAGCTAATTGCTTTTGTGCTGCGCGCGCTCCTGGGTTAACTTGAGCGTCTTTTTCTAACTCAGCAATTTCATCCAGTGAAAGGAAGGTGAATAATTTTAGATAATCAATCACACTCTCATCACTCGCATTCAACCAAAATTGATAAAATTGGTACGGAGTAGTTTTTTGTGGATCGATCCACACCGCATTACCTTCACTTTTACCAAATTTTTTTCCGGTAGCCTTATCAGTAACCAGCGGTACCGTTAGTGCATAGACCGACGCTTGTTCTTTACGTCGAACCAGGTCTACTCCCGCTACAATATTCCCCCACTGATCAGAACCTCCCACCTGTACATCACAGCCATAGGTTCGGTACAACTCAAGGTAGTCGTACCCTTGCACTAATGGGTAGGCAAACTCTGTATAAGATAATCCAATATCACTCGATAAACGATTTGCAATCGCATCTTTTTTAATTAATTCATTGACAGTGAAGTGTTTACCCACATCACGTAAAAAATCGATAAACTTAATTTCTTTAAACCAATCATAGTTATTAACAAAGATTATATCTTCGGTGTCTATAAATTTCCTAGCTTGCGATTGAATACTGGCAAAATTTGATTCAATGGTTTCCTCTGGCAACAATGTACGTTCAGCATCTGGTTTTGGGTCGCCTATTCTACCTGTCGCTCCACCTACTAAAAATACTATTGTATGCCCAGCTTTAGCTAAATGCCGCAACAGATACCAAATTACCAAGTTACCCGCATGAGCAGAGTCAGCAGATGGATCTATACCGTGATATATGGTACGTTTTGGCCCATCGAGAATTTCCTCGATTTCAGCTGACGTTTGATGAATAAAACCGCGGTCGGTAAGCTCTTGGTACAATTTCATAGTGAAATAATGCTAGCATACATTCGTACAAAGGTATCTAGACAGATCGTGCTAGTATTGGCCATATACCCTTATATACATGAAACAGAAAGGCAATTGGTTTAAGAAAAATTGGAAAGAGCTCATCATTGATGTGTTAATTTTGTGTACCGCTGGTTTTATCATTGTTATAGCTGGGGTGTTAATTTGGGTATCAAGTCTGAAAATTCCCGACCTCTCAGCCTTTGAAGAACGCCGGGTACTACAGTCGACTAAAATCTTCGACCGCACTGGCGAAGTACTGTTATACGACCTACATGAAGATGTTAAACGAACAGTAGTACCGCTTGAAAATATGTCGCGTCACATCAAAAACGCTACCATTGCCATTGAAGACGATCAGTTCTATAACCACATGGGAATTGATATTCGGGCGATCTTCCGAGCCGCTATCTCTAACATGAGTGAAGGTGACCTACTGGGTGGACAAGGTGGTTCTACTATTACTCAACAAGTCATTAAGAACTCAGTCTTACAGCGCGATAAAAAGCTCAGTCGAAAAGCTAAAGAGGCTATCCTTTCAATCAAACTAGAACAAGTACTTTCTAAAGACGAAATCTTAGAAGTCTATTTAAATGAATCTCCCTACGGTGGAACTATTTATGGTGTAGAAGAAGCAGCAAGGAGTTTTTTTAGCACATCCTCAAGTCAATTATCTCTAGCCCAAGCTGCCTACCTTGCAGCCCTCCCCCAAGCACCCACGTACCTATCACCTTTTGGTTCTAACCGCGATGCCTTAGATCGTCGACAACAACTAGTACTAGAGCGAATGCGCATTAATGGCTTTATCACAATTGATGAATTTAATGAAGCTAAAGAGGCAGAAGTTACATTCAGTAATAGTGCAGTCACTGGTATTAAAGCCCCTCATTTTGTGTTTTATGTCATTGAACAACTCGCTGAGCAGTTTGGTGAAGAAACTATGGCTGAACAAGGTTTACGAATTATCACTACTTTAGATTACGAATTACAAGAACAAGCTGAACGAATTGTGGCCCAAAAAGCCGCTTCTAATACGGTTAAATATAATGCTTCTAACGCAGGGTTAGTGGCCACTAACCCAAAAAATGGTGATCTACTGGTAATGGTCGGCTCGCGTGATTACTTTGATGAAGAAATCGACGGTAATTTTAATATCGCCCTAGCGGATCGACAGCCCGGTTCTTCTATTAAGCCATTTGTATACGCAAATGCCTGGAGTCGAGGTTACTTACCTTCGACTGTACTGTTTGATGTACAAACGCAGTTCTCTCCAGCCTGTGAACCTTGGAATACCACCTCAAAATCACCATGTTATGCACCAAGAAACTATAACAATGAGTTTGTTGGACCAATAAGTATGCGTAACGCGCTCGCTCAATCACTCAATATCCCTGCAGTTAAAACTCTCTATTTAGCAGGACTCAAAAATACTCTAAAATATATGGCTGATATGGGACTAACTACCCTTAACGACCCTGATCGCTACGGTCTGACACTCGTACTTGGTGGTGGTGAAGTTAAACTACTAGATATGACCAACGCCTACGGTGTGTTTGCCAACGGTGGAGAAAAAGCCACCCCTCGAACTATTCTCAGGATCGAAGACGCAGCCGGTAACACTGTTGAAGAAATTGATGTGGAATCAGAACGAGTTATGGATGAAAATATTGCCTATATGGTCAGTGATGTACTATCTGACAATGTCGCTCGGGCTCCGCTTTGGGGTTCCTGGTCAATGGTTAATTTTGGTGATAGAGATGTCGCTATTAAATCTGGTAGTACCAACAATCTGCGTGATGCTTGGATTATGGGCTATGCTCCAAATATTGCTGTCGGTGCCTGGGTTGGTAATAATGATAATGCTGCCATGGGTGGTGGTTTATCTGGGTTAATTACCACACCTATGTGGCGTGAGTTTATGGATGTAGCACTGGAAAAATTACCAGCAGAAACATTTCCACAACCACAAATCAATACCGACGGGGTAAAACCTATCCTACGTGGTCAGTACATCGACACCGCTCAGTTACTACAAGCCATGCAGAACCAAAATAACAATTCTGCTACAAGTAGTGTTGATGTTAATTCGGTCTACCAAAATATCCACTCCATCCTTCACTTCGTAGATCGATCTAACCCAACAGGACCCGCTCCATTTAATCCAAGTTCAGATGACGCATATGAAAACTGGGAATATGGTGTACGAGGATGGAGTGAAAAAACTTTTGGTTCCTTTTTAGAAACTACTGGTTCTTCGTCTGATTTAGAGACAGTAGAAACAAACACTACAGAGTAAACTATAAAATAGTTTTTGGGGAATTTTTAATTCCCATCTCACTCTCTAAACGCATGAGAATAGTTGTTTTATGGTGCTGTAATTCTGACTTTAAAACACTAGGTACCTTGAGAGAAATAGTTTTACTTCCAACACTATAAGAAACTTGATCCGGTTTAATAGTCAGTGGAGTAATCTCACAAATAATTTCTGCCACCCGTTTTTCAACTGAAGCTTGTGGTGGAACCAGGATTCTTTGGTAGCGTTCAAAGAGAGATGATAGTTTTTTCATTTCCATAATGGATAGTGATTGAAAGATGGTTTGTTGGTGGGACTAATTTCGATAGGTCGAATTCGGAACTAACTATATAACAATCTTTGTGATTTTATTTTTCTTTCCCGATACCAGTTTGCTAGATTCTCCCTTTATAAGTCGAATCTACCGAAACTGTCCTGTGAAAGTTCGTAATATACCTTTCAGGTATTTACTCACTTTACTTATTCATTGGCATTACTAGGTAGCGTTGGTTGGTGTCGTTTACTCCGTGTAAAATCATTGGTCGGCCAATCCCGGCAAAACTAAGTTTTAGTGAGTCAGCAGGGATATGGGATAGCGGATCCATAATGAACTGTTGGTTGAAATTGAGTGACAACTCCTCCCCTTCTACCGTTGCTTTAATTGTATCAGTAGTGTGACCTACTTCGTTGTTTTGTGACGACACAGTTAAGTCTGTATCACCAATCACCAATGTAACCTGACGGAATTTATTAAGGAAAATATTTGTCTTCTTAAATGACTGCTGTAGATCAGCTTTGAGTAACGTAACGTAGGAAACAAATTCTTTAGGAATAATTTGTTCGTAGTCAGGAAAACTACCGGACACTAATCGAGTAGACACATACACCCCACCCGGGAATCGAAGGGCACACTGGTTATCATCCATACCAAAGACTGGATCTTCCCCTACCACCTCACAGATTCTTGCTAGCTCTAGCGCATTTTTCTGAGGAATCATTAGTGACTCTTTTAAGGTTAGCCCTTTTTGAGAAACCGTCTTCTCCATCAGTCGAAATGAATCAGTAGCCACAAACGTGAGGGAGTGTTCTTTCTTTTGTTGAATAAACACACTGCCAAGCTCTGGTTTAATAGAGGTCACAGAGGCCGCAAATGCCACGCTCTTGATTCCATAGGCGAATTGCGCACCCTGGAGCGTATCTCCTAATTCTGTTAGCTGCTGGACGACTGGGAACTCTTCCGGGGAAAAGAGTTTGATTGAGGTGTTAGTGCTTTTACTTTCGATTTGTAATACCTGATCTTCTACCCGTAAGGTAATTTTCTCTTGTGAAATAAATTGAATACTTTGTAAAAAGATTTGGGTCGGTACTGCAACCACACCAGTTTCTACTACTTCACCGGTTAATGGGACTTCTAGGTTAATTTCTAAGTTAGTAGCTTGTAAGCTAATTTCATTTTCTTTCGCTTCAATTCGAACACACTGTAAAACTGGTAAGGTTACATGTTTGGTACTTATTCGTCCTACCAGCTCGAGAGCTTTTTGTAGGTCACTGTGGAGAAGGGTTATTTCCATATTTCTATTTTATCTTATTTTACTCTTTATTATTAGGGGTGTGGAAGTGTGCAAAAGTGATAATTGGTGTTCTGGTAAAGGTTTATTTGAGGTGTATATCTTGTGAAACTCGGGGATAGGCTGTAGTCCATCTGTGGGTTACCTGTGTATTGTAAAAGGTGTTGCTAATAAGTTGTGGATTAGTGGGGAGAAAAACTGTCGTATTCCCCACCAATCCCCAGACTTTTTTGATGGTAATCCTCATGGTGTCCACGGTTGTATACAGAGTAACTAACAGTTGCGTCTGTATAACTAGTAATCGCCCACAAGTGGGCGATTACTAGTTACTTGAGAAGTAGTCTAACTTGGGTGATCTCTTCCTCTAGTTCATTGTCAGTTTTGAGTTCGTTTTTAATTTTTTCACATGAGTGAATGACCGTAGTGTGGTCTCTACCTCCCATCTTTTTACCAATAGCTGGGTACGAGATTTGGAAATCTTCACGCAGGATATACATAATGATCTGCCGTGGCTTTACAACTTCTTTACGGCGGGTCTTTTCGTAAATACTGCTATGGTCGATATCGTAATAGCGGGCAACTTTTTCTACCACGTCAGTAATAGCCAACGTCTTACGTGGGCGTGAACTATTTTTAATGATTGTTCGCACCTCATCAATACTGAGTACTCGCCCCAGTAGTTGAGACTGGCACATAATGCTATTAAGAGCTCCTTCAAGCTCACGTACATTCCCTTCAATTGTGGCGGCTAGGTGTTCGACGACATCATCAGCCAAGGTAATACTGTTTTGGGCAGATTTAGCGCGTAAAATAGCCGCTCGTGATTCAATGTCTGGGGCTGGAAGATCAACAATCATTCCTTGAGCGAACCGTGATTGTAGTCGCTCCTCCATCCCATTAAGGAGTGCTGGGTGCATATCACTCGAGAATACAATTTGTTTGTTGGTGTCATGCAGGGCATTAAAGAGATGGAAGAGTTCTTCTTGGGTTTTTTCTTTAGTGGCCAGGAATTGTACATCGTCCATGATTAGTACATCGTACTGACGGTATCGATCTTTGAAGCTATTGGCACTACCACTTTGTAGTGAATTAAAATAATCAACCGCAAACCGTTCGCTAGTGACATAAAAAACTTTTTTACCAGTTTTTTTGATGTGGTTCCCAACCGCTTGTATCAAGTGAGTCTTACCATGACCAGTTTGACCATAGATAAATAGAGGATTATAGGTGATTCCAGGTTTTTCGCTGACGGTTTTAGCAGCAGCGTGAGCGAGGGCGTTATATGGTCCAACTACAAACGTTTCAAAAGAATATTTTGGGTTGAGGTTGTCGCTTTTATTTATGTAGTATTCCTCAAGTGGGAGCGCGGCGTTAACGGTTTGATTTTTAGTTGATTCCTGTTTCCGTTCATTGCGTTGCGCAACAATGTATTCGACACTTCTAACGTGTGGGGTGATTTCACGTAGTGTTTTCATGATCATGGTCTGAAACTTATCTTGCAGCCAGTCCTTAACAAAGACACTCGGGACACCAATAGTCGCTAATCCGTCTTCAAGTGTCACGATGTGAGTATCGCGGAACCAGGTTTTAAAGTTAGCAGTTGTAATTGCTAACTCAATCTTTACAAGTGCATCATCCCATAATTGTTTAACATCAACTTGTTCAGTTTTGACAATGCTATTTGATTGGTGAGTCTGGGTGTGAGAATTCATAATCGCTGTAGGTAATTCGCATTATACTCCCTGTGGAAAACCTGTAAATCTTTTATAACACAATGCGATATTTTCAGACAATTTTTACATTCAAAATTAGCAACTGGGGATAAACTGTGTACAACTCTTTTCACTTGATACGTCACGTATTCCTGAGCACCATAAACTTTACACACTCCGATGTTTACCAACTTGATGTGGCATTGTTTCCCCGCGGACGCTCAGCTTATGGTGCTCAGGAATACTCTTCTACCACTGCGCACTTTTCTGTAATCGCTTGCAAAGTGTTTATATTTCGGTATAGTTACGCCACTAAAACAAACATATGCCAAAACGAACCTATCAACCAAGCAAGAAAAAACGAGCCACCACTCACGGTTTTCTCGTGCGGTCAGCTACCCCAAGTGGAAGAAAGATCATCCAAAGCCGACGCCGAAAAGGCCGAACCCAGCTCACCGTCAAGAAGCCTAACTAATAAAAATAAAAAGTCTCAAGGTAAATCCTTGGGACTTTTTAATTGAGACTACCCAGGTTCTTTTTGTTATAGTTACCGAATATGTTAGCCAAGTCAGCTCGTCTATCGGTGGCAGAATTTGATCAGTATTTTAAGACCGGTAAGCGGTTTCATTTTACTCACTGTACGATTATCTATTCCCCACTAGAGTCCCTCCATGGTTCGGTGGTGGTTGGCAAAAAAGTCTCAAAAAAAGCAGTCACTCGCAACACTATCCGTCGTCGAGTATACGCACAGTTACGAACTGTTTGTGACGCACAGAGTGCAACTGGGATATTTATTATTATTATTAAACCAGCCTATACATCACTCTCGCGTAAGGTAGCGCTGGCTGACATCAACAAGCATATTGCGGAGGTCATCAAAAAAACGTAATATGACCGGTATCTATGTTTAGTTATATCTGGCACACCTTCTTTTTTGACCCGGTGTACAACTCGTTAGTCTTCTTTATTGATGTTATTCCTGGAGGTGATGTCGGACTCGCAATTGTGGCGACAGTGTTTTTAGTTAAAACCATTTTACTACCAGTTTCTATCAAAGCCGCCAAGACACAGCGGATCATGAAAGAGATTGAGCCACAACTCAAAGAACTGAAAGAGAAACATAAAGACGACCGAGAAGCCCAGTCGAGGGCTATGTTGGAAACTTACCGTGAAGCCGGTATGAATCCGTTCGCCAGTATTTTTTTGATTCTATTACAAATACCCTTACTTATTTCAATGTATTTTGGGGTATACAGCCTCTATCCCCCAGTAGTTGATGGTGAGGCCGCCAGTGCAGCAAATGTATCAGCTATCTTTGGTGGTGAAACCAGTAAAGATATTGTGATCAATCAATCAGTCCTCTATTCATACGTCCCAGTGCCAGAGCAAAGTAATCGCTTTTTTCTCAATCAATTTGATATCACTGACAAGAGTGTGATCCTGGCCATAGTGGTGGCCATTACTCAGTTTTTTGTGGTTAGCCTCACCATGCCAAAGGTAGCACCGCGTAAAGAGGGTGATAAACCAGACATGAAAGCTGATTTCGCACGTAATATGCAAGTGCAAATGAAATATGTTATGCCGTTACTAATGGGTGTCATCGCCTACTCGATCTCGGTCGCGATCGCTCTATACTTCCTAGTCAGCAACATCACTGCCCTCCTGCAAGAGATCTTCATTCGGAAGCATCGGTAGGTTACTTTTCCAGTTACGACAAACAGAAACATAAATCGCGACATTTTGTCGCGATTATGGAATTAGAGTGTGCAAGGAGAGTGTGCAAGGTTGGACCTTGCACACTCCCTTACACACTCTTCTTGGTTAATGAATTAAGGTTGCAGTTCTTTTATAAGTAGTTTGTTTTGATGTGTTCGCTCTACTTCATCCACATAGTCACGAAATGATTCAAACTTATTAATAACTGGTGAGGGTTGTAATAAGGCACCCCACCGATTTTCTTGATAGTCCTGCAAACTTGACCAACTATAGTTATGAGTCAACTTCAGTTCCCATGGGTTTTGATGAATGTAAGTAGTTACTCGGGTCAACGAATTATCATCTTCAATTATTTTTGCTTTGTATTTACCTTGAAATACATGACCAGACTGATTATTTTTTTTATTAAAGTACATACTATACGCAGTGCCGATTCGATGTAAATATTCAGATATACCAGTATCTGAGTGCGACTGGACACATAAGTGAAAGTGGTTTGGCATGATGACGAACGCTATCAAATCAACTTGTCTTTGTTGTTTGATTTCGTGCACATCAGTTTCGGTAATTTTAAACTTTCCGTGTTTTTGAAAATAGTTTACTTGTCTGTCTAGATTTCTAAACGTGATTGGTGCTTGTAGGTGAAGTATCAAAAACAAAAACCTAATGTAGTCACGCTCGCTTTTAAAGAGAGTCTGTTTTTGACTGCCACGATTATAAACATGATAGAACTGATCTGCAGCAATAGGTGGAGTACTCATATGTGTAGAATAAACATAAAACCCAAAGTGTGCAAGGCTGGACCTTGCACACTATCACTGCCCTCTTGCAAGAGATCTTTATCCGGAAACACCGGTAGTCAAATTTTAATCAAAAGCTTTATACATTTCAAACCAAGGTGTTGACTGTAGATTTGGAACTGTTTAAGTTTAATTTACACACGCTCTAACAGCTGTAGCTTGTACATCATTTTGCTCGTCTACAAAAGTATTTCCAGTATCTGTGCCGTCTTCATTTTCTACACATTCCAAAAACCAAGCTTGAATCATTTCTTCAGTAATCATTACATCCTCATTGGTTCCTTGAACCCTTTGATTTATTGCATAAATTTCTACAACATTCGAAACGTCATCTTCAGAGGTTAAATACTCATTGAGTAAAGCATTACCAGAATCAGTCTCTCTTTCAACGATTGAACCTACCTCAGCACCAAAACAAGCCATAGCTCTATTGTCACCAATCATTGAAGAAGTTCTATTTGCAGCCGCACAAGCAGCCGCTATAGCTGTACAGTCACCATTACAGTTAGTAACTTCACAAATTGATGATCCTACACAAGTAGCAATAGCTTCATCTTCATTAGCAATTCTTTGTTGCTCCCGAGTATCTATTTGTTCCCTTCGCTCAGTTCGCGTAATATCCGGATCAAACGTGGTTAAATCAGGATTAATGATTGTCAGTATCACGACCGCCGACAGTACCACTAGGAGCCCAAGCAAGGCACCTTGAATATCTCGCTTAGCATCACTCTTTTGGGTCACAATATCAGAGAACATGTACTTGACCCCAGCAATGATGATCTTGACCACCGCAATTAATGCTGCGATGCTAATAAACATCAGATATACCGCGTTGATATAGTCGTTGAAATCACCAGTCTCACCAATCGGTAAATTGACCAGATTATTATTGCCACCATTCTGAGCAAACACCGCTACTGGAATCAAGCTAATGAAGGCAATGAGGCTGAAGAAAATAGATCGCATATGACTAGTTTAGTTGTTAATAGGTCTATACTCGTAGATCCATAAGGTCTGGTCAACTTTGTTTTGGAAATAAAGATTTGCATCGTTGATACCAAATTGTGGCTGGACGATGTCTAGCTGACGTCCGGTCGCGTTCTCGGGTGAGACTAGTAAGCTGGTAGATTCATTTTCAACACTATATTCCCACAAACTATCATTCATTTGCACTTCCCCTTTATACCACAGGTCAGGCATCAGGTAAGGAAATTCTGTTAGTGCAATGCCACAAATCGCCATGCTTGCATCAGACTGCGCAAACACACACTTCTCGGGAATAATAGTTAGAGGTGCTGGGTTGCTAGCCCCTCTATTTGTAGCGTAGGTGTTGTATTCGCCGTCTTGCACCTCACTATAGATATACCCAGCGCTTGAGCCAACCACCGACAGTCCATACCCAGAGGCTGGTTCACGGGTGGCAACGCCGTCAGTGTATGAGTACACGTAGCCTTCTAGGCGGCTGGTGGTGTGGGGGTAGACGTAGTGGGGTCCGGATTCGGTATTTCCCCAGGCAATGGTGGCATCACGGAATGGAATGCGGAAAAGCTCAGTCGTTGCGTTGGTGCTTGGGTCGTAGGATTGGGCTACTAATTCGTTCCCTACTGGTATTGTATACACAAATGTATTTTCAGTTGTAGCTGCAAATGAAGTGACCGTGCCAGGGATAGCGAAGTTTCGTAACTCGTCACTGGTAGTGCTAATGATGCCGATGACGTGTTCAGATCCTAAGCCACTCCCTGACTGCATCAGGGCGTAACGTCCGTTAGGAGTCATCACGCCAGCATTGGTGAGCGGAATACTGGTCGCAGAAATTCGCGTCTCGACACCAGTTTCAAGATCGATTGAATAGATATGTCCCGTTCCCGCTTCTATGTAGCGAGCTTGGGGTGTGCTACTTGGAGTCAATTGTACTTCAGCGAAACCTGCTACCGGTTGGGTGGTGAGTTGGCGTAGTCGCTCGGGCGAGGTGACATCGACAAGAGGTTCAGTTGGTTCTGGTTCAACTGGAATCACTACCGATGGATCGTCGGTATTTCCTAGATTAAAGTTGGCAAATACTCCCCCGTCTGGGTTAGGGGTACCAAAGAATAAAAAGTATGCCCACACCCCAACTAAAATACAGATGATGCTAACTCCGCCGATGATAAATAAAGTCCGTTTCATATTAGAAGTTTATAGTGGTACTTTCTTCACTGCCTTGTAATATCTCGCGTAATGATCGGACATGAAAATTGACGTTAGTGCTACCATTGTTACCAGATCTACGTAAGGTGATCTCGTAGGGGTTGTCACTGCCATTATTAGTACGAACATTATCGATCTCCCATTCTGCAACATCAGGATTGTTGTATACTCGAGTATCAAGGAAAAAAGGTTCAGCTTGCACAGTCAGGATAGATCCAACCAACGTGGTATTAGCTGTAACGGGGATAGACTTCATTCCATAAAGTGTGTGCTTTTCGTAAAAGCTGAGTTCAGGTAACACAATATTGATGCTGACCGCTCGATTGGCGATCGTCTCACCAGACGGCGTGGTCGCGTTGACTGAGACGATCACACTTCCCCCGCGTGGAGTAGGGAATGCCACCCGATTGCCGCCCCGGATTGGGCCACCTTCAATCACCTTGTTGTTCACCCGCCAGGTGTACACGACACTTTGTGAATCTATGAACGATCCATTGTTTAAAAGTACAGTGGCATTGATTTGGCTCCCAAGGCTTGGCAGTGATCGGCCAGCATACCAATCGGGTACCCTGGTTTGTGGTTCAATGATGATGTCCATATAGACTGGGCTCACCACTTCTTGCAAAGTTTGCGTCCCTCCAGTTGGAAGCGAGAGTGTTGCTTCTACCATAGCTTCACTTCCGGCTGTTCCGGCTATGAACTGGATTTGGCGCTGATTAACCGGGCCTGGTAGTACCTCGCCATTATAGCGCCAAGTAATTTCTGATCCATAGACTCCCCCAGAGTAGTCGTCGAGAGACGCAGTCACCAAGTCTCCTGGACTCGGGTGAGTTGGATTGAGTGTAATTGCTGTTTGCGGTGTCTCGCCAAACTGTGTCGCATCAAACTGGGCTGTGGCAACAGCTGATGGGATAAAGATAACTAGTGCTACAAGTAAAACGCGTAATCGCATATACACATATAGTAGCAGAAGCGACGACCCAAATAACCGAGTTATACGTGATTTCCACAGCTTGTACACAAGTTGTACCCGTTTAGTACTCAGACCACTCTATTGTGCTTTTGGCTAGGATGTGGTATATATAGATTAGTGGAAACGAAGTCAACAAACGTTTTCCACACAGTTCCTGTGACTTAAGTCACACCCACCCGCGACAGAATATCGTCGCTAACCAAAGAAAGGAAAAAGCCATGAAAAAG
>Ga0307971_1000276_pt1 | contig 28998 bp, 9 predicted proteins | sample OrgLakmetagen714_FD_201820 | JGI IMG/M metagenome (GOLD analysis project Ga0307971, IMG submission 201820) | Saline water microbial communities from Organic Lake, Antarctica - #714 | ecosystem: Environmental > Aquatic > Non-marine Saline and Alkaline > Saline | place: Antarctica: Organic Lake... | reverse complement strand
GAATAAGATGTTTACAATTATCTTCTAAAACTATAGAAATACCCTTAGATGAATTTCCTTTATTAACAACAAAGAAAATGTTTTTAGAAGGTATTGTAGGAGAATTACTTTGGTTTTTAAGAGGTGATACTAATATTAAATATCTTGTAGATAATGGTATAAACATTTGGAATAAAGATGCTTATAATTATGCTAAATTAAAATGTAATTATAATTGTAATATTGAAAAATTTATTAGTGATGTTAAAAAAAGTAATAAATTTCATGGATATACTTTTAAATTAGGAAATTTAGGTAAAATATATGGTGCTCAATGGAGAAATTGGAGAAGTTATAACCAAGGTTTTGATGAAGCTCAACGTAAAAATGGTAATTTAATAAAAGGTTTAGATCAAATATCTAATCTTATAAAAAATCTTAGAGAAAAACCTATGTCAAGGAGGCATATAGTTACAGCATGGAATCCTGCTGAATTATATAACATGGCTTTACCACCTTGTCATTGGAGTTTTGAGATATTAGTTGAACCTGTTAAATACATAATGGGTACAGATTTTATTAAATATGCAAATTCACCTAAATATCAATTTACTTTAAAATGGCATCAACGTAGTGTAGATACGTTTTTGGGTCAAATGTAGGCTCAAGTAAAAATTAGTTAAACGAGGAACATCCTACTATTAAGTTAAGGACAATCTCGTAGTAAAGATTTATAATAAATAATATTATAAAATAGTCGACATATTTCTTGGTATTCCCATTAATATGTTGTATATTTGTATAATGAAAGGACACATTTATATAATACGTAATAGTATTAACGAAAAATTTTATATGGGTAGCACTAAAAACTGTCATGTAAGAAAACTTAAACATTTTAATGAGCTTAGAAAAAATAAGCATCATTCTATACATTTACAAAGAGCTTTTAATAAATATTCAGAAGAAAATTTTGAATTTATAATTATTGAAACTTGTTATAATTATTTAAAAAGAGAACAATATCTATTTGATAATGTAATTAATTTTAAAGATACTTATAATGTTTCTAAAATGGCTACTGGAGGTGACTTAATATATAATCATCCTAATAGAGAAAATATAATTAAAAAGGCATCTGAAAATTTAAAAAAAGCATCTAGACCTAAACCTAGATTTGGAAAAGAAAATTCAAATTGGAGAGAAGGTAGAACTTTTTGTAAATGTGGTACACGTATTAATAGCAATACAAATACATGTATTAAATGTCAAGATAAAACAGGAGAAAAAAATCCTTTTTATGGTAAAACTCATTCTGAAAAATTTAAATTAGAAAGAAGCAAAGCTATGAAAGGTATTTATAAAGGTAAACAAGAAAAACCTGTTTTAATTGAAAATATAGAATATAAATCTGTAAATTATGCAGCTAAACAACTTAATGTTTGTGCAGCTACTATAATTTACAGAATTAAAAGTAAAAATGTAAAGTTTAAATATTATTTTTATAAGGAAAAACTCTAACGACTATTCCGAAAGGAAGTACACTACAAGTTAATGGTAGTGGAAAAGCTAATCTCCAGAAATGGATGAAGAGATAGTCTCATCTGCATAGTAATATGCAGCAGTTCATTAGAGAACGTATTATGTAGTTACGCACATAATAGAAGATATTGTTACCTTTTAATATTGCAAGTTATGCCTTATTAGCAGAAGTTATTGGTAGACAAACTAATATGATTTCTAAAAGTATTATAGGAGATTTAAGTAATGTACATATTTATAAACCTCATATTGAGAAAGTTAAAGAACAATTAAAAAGAGATGTAAATTTCCATTCTGAAACTAAGTTAAATTTTAGAAAGAATTGTGACTTTAACAATTTAGAAATAGAAGATGTTTTAGTAGAAAATTACAGTTCTTATGAGAAATTACCTGCAACAATGTTTGCACCTAAAAATCAATTAAAATTAAATATATGATAGCAAATAGAAAAAATATTCTTGTAGAGCAAAATGAATTATTCTATCTGTAAAAACCAAAAGAATTAAACATAGATTATGAACCAATTAAAAACTAAAAAATGAGTAAAGGAAAAAAAGTGAATCAAGAGAGAGTTACTGAAAGGATTATTTTAGCTATTACAGCTGTAGATAAGAACAAATTTACTACTCAAAAAGAAATACAAAATCACACAAAGTTACCTTTGTATTTTATTAAAATTCTTAAAGATATAGATATTATTAGAGAAGAAGCTGTCTATTTTGATACTTATATTCAACTAGAAAAATTAGATAAGGAAGCTCTTAAAGACTTGTCAAAAATCTATTTGGTCTGTTATAATTTTAAAAACAGAAAAATTGGAGAACAAAAAGTGTACGACAATGCTTGGAAAGAAGTTGAAAATACTTACATAAAATCTTTACATAGATGCAGTCTTGTAAAAAGACAAATACTTGAAAAAGAACATAGACTAAAAGTAGTAGAGTCTTGTAAACTATCAGAAAGAAAAAGTAAAAAAGTTTCTTTTTGGCAGAAACTTAAAAACTTTTTAGGAGTATGAGTAAAAAATTAGTTGTAACAGATTTTTCTGTAGGAGAGATTCATATTTTTAATTATGTTAGAAACTCTGAAGAAGAAGAAGAAGTTTTAGATTTTTTAGACCAATATCACAACAATCAAGGAGGATCTTTTAAACTCTATCAAATTAGTTGGATGATAGTTAACTTATTTTCAGAGGGAGAATTACCTATATATATTCATTAATATTTAAATTAAAACAAATGGACAAAATTAAAAGTTTTAAGGAGTACATAAACCTTGCTTCAAACACACTACTAGAATTGCCTTTAGAAGAACACTTACTACACATGAATCTAGGTTTTGAAACAGAAAAAGGGGAGTTTTTAGATGTGTTTAAAAAACATTTAGCCTATGGAAAAGAAATAGATTGGATAAATGTAGGAGAAGAGTTAGCTGATTATTGCTGGTATATAGCTGGAGTGTTTCATGCAATAGGCATTAAAGATGAAATACTTGATGATCTTGAAGAAGAGTTAGCAAAATCAAAAGGTAGATACGATGAAAGTACAGATGCAAAAAGAAGCTCTCCTGTAATTATTGCTTACAATTTTGCTGAAAAGTTTAAAGGAGATATTAATGATGTTATACATATTTCTGTGTATTGTGAATATGCAGATTTAGACTTTTGGCAGATTCTTACTAATAACATTGAAAAATTAAAGGTAAGATTTCCAGAAAAGTTTAACCAGGATAAAGCTTTAAACAGAGACTTAGACTCTGAAAGAAAAAAACTAGAAAAGTAGATTTGTTAAGGTTGTAGAAAAGTATACTCTACAACCTTACTCTTCTTTTTTTTCTAAATCAAAGTCTTTTATTTTTTGATTTAAAATCGTGTTCAGTTCTTCTATTTCTTGTTGACTTTCTTTAGGGTCTCCCCCCTTTTTTAATACTCCTTCAACCCTCTTTTTAGATATTTCATTAGTAATATCTAAAAGCTCTTTAAATTTAGTAGAAGTTTTTTGATCCTTATCATACCCTTCTCTAGCAGAAAGAGGGGCTATCTTATTTATTAAATCATTTATGATTCCATCTATGGCATCTTTTTGTTTCATTGTGTAACTATCATAACTTTTCTCTTCTCCTCCTAAAATAGTCTTTATAAAAGCTTTTTTAGTGTCTTCATTTACATAATTTAAAATTTCCATATTGGTTTCTAAATCTGTTCTAATGCTGTTTCTCTTACTCCTATCTTTTTTTAAGTCTGATTTATAGTCTGTAACTCCAAATTCTTCTACAAACTTATTTCTAACATAATATTTTTGTGCTAAACCTTCAAAACCTAACATCCAATTTCCTTCTCCTGCTTTATCTACATTTCTTATCATTGGTGGTAATAAAAATTTTCTAAGTTCTACAGCATATTTTTTATCTCCTTCATAGAGGTCCCCTGGTTTTTTTACAATTCCTTCATACTCTTCTTCAAATACTCCTTTAACCCCTTGATACCCTATTTTGCCTACTTCAGAACCTAAAGAAAGAGACTTAGAGCTATCTGCTTCTCCTACAATTGTATATAACATAGATTGTGGATCTAAAGTCAAAAATGTGTCTGCATGCATTTGTTGCATCATATTTACAGCAATATATTTTAACTCGTTTAAAAAAGCATTTTTTTGCCTTTTCTGATTTTGATACTCTCTGTAAGGATTATCAACTCCTCCTGCTTTTTTTAGTGTTTTAGGTTCATCTTCATCTTCTTCTCCCCCTAAACTTGATGCCACTAATACAACAAGTCCTGTGACCATACTTATAAAATTAAGAAGTTGTTGTTGTTGAGCATTTTTTCTTAAAGCAGAGGCAGTTTTTTCTCCTACAGTGCCTCCAAATGTGTAGTCTAGTCCAATTTTTTCTGCTATGTCTAAATCTCCATTAGCCACTCTATTATATATACCATTTAAAAAGCTTATTAGTGGGATAAAAGACCCTACTGTAGCTGTATGTAACAAAACTCTAAAAGACTTTTCTATAAATTGTGCTGTACTTTCTCCTGTTAAATTAGTGTTTGTAATCCCCCTTTTAGACCCTTTTACCATTAAAGCTCCTGCCCCTAAAATTAAGGTTAGAGGACCTAAAATAGCAGGGATAGCTGTGTAACTAATGGTAATTGCTGAAGACATTATTACAGAGTTGAGTAAAGCATTAGCACCAATAGCAGAGCCAAGTATCATAGAATCACTATTGTCAAACATTTCTGTTACATATCCAGTTTCTTTTTTGCCTGTCATAAAATTAGTCTCTTGACTGTGATAAGCAGAGTGTAAAATAGCAAATACCCAATTACTAAAAGTCATTGTAGCTCTACCTAAAGTTTCAGTTTTAGCTAGTATAGCTCCAGAGTCTGTATAATCTCCATTTCTTTTAGGTATAATGTCATACTTCAAGTTTACAGTCCAAAATGTGGCATCTTCAGAGGTAAAAGTTTCGTAGTTGTCTATCATTTCTTGAGCGGTAACTCCTTGAAAAGCATTTAAATACTCTGGTTTTAATCTAAACACTCCATCTCTTACTTCATGATAAGGGAATTTAGTACCATCAAAAATAGGGTTTCCATCAGGCATTTTATAATTCATTGCTACAGCTAGTATTGTAGGAACTTGGTTATAGTACTCTGTAACTTCTGTAAACTTCATAATATTCCAAGCAGATTTTTTTCTTAGATCTAGTTCAGGACCTTGAGAAACTCCTGTTCTTTCTGCTTTTTGAAATATGTCTGTACCATCTTGAATTACATTTAAAGTAGATATAAAAGAACCTGCAATATTGCTTTGTTCTGGTTGTTTCATTCCAAAAACTTCTTCTGCTTTATTCCTAGACATTCTTCTACTAAAAGAAGCAGCAGTATTAAACTGTTGACTAGTGTAATCTCCTCCTACAACTTCTCCTTTATCATTTAAATGTCCAGATTGAATATAGTTTTGTTGACTAGATTGGGCTAAATTTTGTAAAGCAGCTTTAGGATTTAAACCTAATTTTATTTTTACAAAAGCTTTGATAAATACAGCATCAAATAAAGAACTTAAAATATAATCTTGACCTAATCTTCCTAACCTGTTTTCAATGTCTATAATTTCTTTTTCTAATTTTTCTATTCTTCTTTTATCTGTAAATTTTCCTTGTAATTGTCTAAGAATTACTAATCTTTCTGTACCTATTTCATAACTTTTTTTCTCTTCTGGACTTAGATTCTTAGTAAAAAAATCTCTTCCCATAAAAGATGTAATCATTTTTACACTATCTTTAGTATCAAATTTACCATTTTTAGCTATTTTACTAAAAAACAATTTAGTAAGATTTCCCCATTGTTTTGTATCTCTATCATTTCTAAGTACAGTTTTAACAAACATATCTCTTTTATCCTGTAAATTAGAAGCTTTGTTTCCTTGTTCTGAACTTCCATAATATTCATAGTTATCTGCTACAGGAGAAAGAACTTCTTTTTCTATTTTAAAAGCTTCTTCTCTTGCTTTTTGAATTGCAGACTGTTCTAGAAGCATTTTCATTAAAACAGGGAGATTTAAAGTTTGTTCATCATAGATTTTTCTTCTAGTAAATTGTTTTAGTTGACTAACAACTACTGCATCTGGATTAATTCCAAAGCTTTTTAATTCTTGCAAATCCTTAATTTCAAGTATATTAAATATGGCATCCCTTTTCATTGGGTCCATACTAGACAAATTAAGAGTGTCTTTTAAATCAAGTTTTAGTTGGTCTCTACTAAAATTAGATAAAGCTTCTAAATCTACTCTCCAAAGATTATCTACTTTAGCTTTAAAAGACTTAACTCCTGGAACTCCTTGCACTTCATTTTCTTCATAAGTTTTATCAGAATTATCATAATCACTTATTTGATTTTTTATAAACTCAATACTTGCAGATACCCCAGAAGCTATAGTGTTTCTAGCTCTTTTAAACCAATTTTGATTCATGTGCTGATTCTGTATCTCTCTCTTTAAAAAGATTATACTTCTTTTGTTAAGAGTAGTAGTTCCACCTAAATTGTCATTTACAATGAATACAGCTTCTTCAAATACTTTCCAAGCATTGTATAGTTCTTGGTCTTTCTCTATCTCCTTGAATTTATCATCAAAGAACCCAGTAGGGTTTCCCTCTCCATTATACTCTTTAGGGATAAAGGTGTTGAAGTCCATAAAATGATATAAGTATGCACTAGAATCTTTACTGTACATAACTTTATTTCCTTGTGTACTTACATTTTTTATGAAGTACACAGGGTCATATCTATTAAGAAGTTGATTTAAAGTTTTAATTTCTACATCATTTAATTCAGATAAATCTTGATAACCTCTTTTAGCTAGATAAGATTCAGTTATTTTATTTTTTTCATATTTAAATTCTTCTAAAAAGTTTATTTGTCTGTTAATTAAACTTTGGTATTCCTCTTCTCCTAGCTTAGCTTTAAGTTCTTGCGCATATTTTAAATTAGATTTATTAAATTGCCCTTGATACTCTGCATCATTCTTATACACCTGAACTATTTCAGGTAACAAAGTGAAATCTACAAAATCAGTATTGATTCTAAGCTGATTATACTTAGAGTTCAATATATTATTTATCTCTTTAAAATCCTTATTAGTGCTTGCAGCAAATAGTTTAGCTTTTGTGTTAAAAACTGTAGCTTTGATAAAATTTTTCCAATTAGAAGTGTATTTAGACACTAATTCTAAATCATTTTCTGTCTGCCTAGTAAAAGCATCCATCCAGTTTGTATTACCATTAAAAACATACCCTAAACCTTTCAGTTTATCTTGAATAGTTTCTAGTACATTATCTAAGCTTTGTCTCAGCCCTGCTATTTTTCTTATCTGCTTGTGTTGTTCTAATTCATACTCTAATCTTATAAGTCTGCCTATTACATCATCAGTAGTAAAATCTCTCCCAAAAGAACCTATGTATCTAGAAACAAAATCTGTATCTTTTACAGTTTTAAGTAAGTCTTTTTTAACTTGTTCAATATCCTGTCCTGGATAAATCGTATCAAGTTTTTTTTCGTATTTACTCATTAAACCTAAAAACAAGTCTGAAACAATTGTATTATATTTAGAAGTAAGTTCATCTACAATAGGACTGAACTCTTGCATCACTTCTTCTATGTCTTTGTGAGTAGCAGACTCTTCAAAGATATAACCATCATAATTAGTTTTACTCACAGACATATTTTTCTTTAGGATAGACAACATATCTCTAGCTAAGAAAATATTATCTAAGTCTACATTAGCAAAGATTTTTCTGATGTCTTTAATATCTTCTTTAAAACTCTCTCTAATATTTACAATAGGATCTGTAATAAAAGTAGTAGAGTCTAAATCTTGTTTTATTCTGTCTACAATCCCTTGAAGATACTTAATTTTAGGAGTGTATCTTCCTGAATTACCAGTAGAAGACCTTCTGTTATAAAGCTGAGAAATCTTCTTCTCTATAATCTTAATTTGAGCTTCTCTCTTTTTCTTGTATTTATCTATGTTTACAGGATTTACAGCTTGAGAGTTATTAGGAATTGGAATATCAGGCATTTCATCTTCCTGAGTGTCTTGGTCAAAATCTTTATAAGCATCTTCTGCCTTGTCATATCTTTTACCTTTATAACTCATTCTGGAAAAAGTAATAGGATTTCCTGATGCAAGAAGTCTCATAGAAGCTAGAGATAATTTAATATTCTCTAACCCTTCTCTTTTTTCTATCTCATAATACATGTCTTCACTTATCTGATTAAGTAAAAACATTTTTTCTAAAGCTCTTCTTTTATACTGTCTATCAATAAAATCTTTATCTACTGAATTTAATTTCATATCAAATACAGATATGAATTTAGTCATTTCTATACTAGGACTAAGAACTATTCTTGGAGTGCCTTCATTAACTACTTTAGCCACTTCTCCAAAAGTCTTATTTTCTCCTAGGAATTTCTTATTTATTTCTTTTGCAATTCTATTTGCTTGACCATAAAGAGATTTTACTCTGTTTACTTTAGTAGAAGTTGGCACTAAATTTACTGAAAGAGAAGTCAAGTTTCCTTTTGAGTCATAACTCCCTGTGACATTCTTTCTAACATAAAAAGAAAATTCATCTGTTATAGCAGCTTTTAGATACACCCTAGCTGTGTCATACAACTTCTTAGGTACACTTTCTTTAAAAAGTTTATACTGCCTATTAAGAGCCTCTATTACATTTTCTACTTTAGGTTCTAAATTTTTTCCTCTTATAAAAGAGTCAAAAGTAGGTGGGTCTATTTCATCTGGATATAACCTAGCAAAATCTATAAAATCTTCTAGAGAACTTAGAGAAGAAAAGCCATCCTCTTCCATGTAAATTTTGTGTAGATCTTCAATTTTACTATTAATTTTTCTATCTATAATTTCTTCTACAGTAGGGAATCTGTCTGTTCCATTCATATCTTGGAAGATGGAAACCCTGGCTGCTACAGACTTTTTATTTAAAACTGAAAAATTTTTAGCTAACTCCTTAAATTCTTTTGAACTTGTATTTACACAATTTGCCATTAATTACACTCTTTAAATTTATTTCTCTCTGCTGTAGTCATATCAGCCCAATCTTCATACTCTATTAAATCTTCTACAGATTGACCTGAATTAGTTTCTTCAAAGGTATAACTATTTTCTGAACCTATGTCTATCATTTCATTTGATTGACTATCTACAAAATCTTTGAAACCTTCTATCTTATATTCAAACTCTTTTCTTATAAAAGTAATTCCTGTATTCATTCCTGAATCTTCTTCCTTACTCTCTTCTTTTTTTATGTCAATCATCTCATCTTGAGAGTTTAACTTATCTAAAGCTGTATATTGCTCTGACATAGTTTCAAACATATTATTTATGACAGCTTTTGCTAAAGTACCTTCTTTTATGTCTGGAAATAAGTTCTGAACTGCTTCAATAAAGAACTCTTTAATTCTATCTAAGAGAGTATCAGTAGTGTTTTTATACTTAGTATTTTTAAGAATGTCAAAATAAGTCTTGTCATTCATAAGATTAGACATCATTTCAGCAGGATTAATTACTGAATATAAAAGTCCAACAACTTTATATAACTCTTCTTGATTTTTATCTGGAAATAGATTTTTAAGTTCTGTAGTTACATTCACACTTCTGTTACCAAGCATATTTTTTACAGCTTGAACATCTTCAGTGCTAACATCATAATTGTCTAGTATATAACTTTCTACAGCCTTTTTACTTTCATTGTGTAAAACTATCATGTCTGTAACAAAACTAGGCACATTTTTAATTCCTGGTTTAAGAATATACTCTCTATTAACTACATCAAAATACTCTCTAATTTTTCTTGTAGTAGTGGTGTGAATAGTTTCATGTAATAAAGTATCTAAAACATAGCTAGGATTTATAGCAGCTTTCTTTAAAAATACTAAAGGATTTATTTTTACATCTCCTGCTGCACTTGTAGACATAAAGCCTACACTCTCTGTAAATATAACTTTACCATCTTGAACGTACTTTATAAGCTGTTCAACAAAATTAGCTTTGTCTACATCTTCATCTATTAAAAGTGGCATTATAGACTCTAACATTTCTTTTACTGAAACTCCTTGCTCTATACTCTCATACAAGTTTTTTAGAGATTCAGGGATTAAATCTAAAGAATTTGTATAATTTTCTTCGGCATTAGCTCTTACATCTAAAGCTTCACCATTAGGGTTATACTGAGAAATTCTTTTAGTAGACATTGTAGAAACTCTTCTATAATTAGGTCCTCCATCTATTAATTCAAACAATTGTATGTTACGTTTTGTGTCTTTTACCTGATAAAATATAGGCTTTTCTTCTCCTTTTTTAAATTTAGTTACTAAAATTCTTCCATCATTACTCACAATTTTATTTGTAGAGATTTTCTGAGCAGAAGCAGGATTATTCTGAAAATATTGTTTAGGAAATCTTTTCAATAGTTCAGTAAAGAAAGTAGCATCTATTTTCTTTTTGTCTACTTCTTGAAAAGCATCTGATACACTTTTATTGTCTCTACCAAAATAGCTTAATAATTCAACAGGAATAAACTTCATAAACTGATTAGCTTCTTGTATTCCTCCTTCTAAAAAAGAATATCTTATCAAATCTTCAGCTAATTCTTTAGTGCTGTAGGGTAGCCCATTTTTAGGGGGTAAAGGATGGTCATTAATAACTAAAGCAGGAAGAGCTTCATACAGCTCTCTTTCATCAATATTCTCTGAATTAGCATTTTCATAAACTATTCTAGAAACTTCTTCTTCATTTTTACCTACTATGTATTTTAATTTTTTACCTACTAAAGCATTGTCTAATAGTGCAGAAACTCCTTTTGCATATTTTCTATCTTTCCCTTTTAAAACAGTCTTAATGTATGTAGACAAAGAAGTGTTTTCTGATGTGTCTACCATTAACTCTCTTCTAACTTGATTAGGATTTCTAGAAATAATGTTATTTTCAACTCTAGAGAAAATGTACTTCTTCATTTCTCTAAAAACTTCTTCATACTTTTCATCACTTCTATATTCTTCTGAAACATTCATTACTGAAAGAACATAATCCAATTGACTAGCTACAGCTTCATTAGAGAAAGGAAATAAACCAGAGAATAATTTTTCATAAGCTAATATACCTCCAATAGCTATCTTACCTTGTGGAGTTGTAGGCATAACCCCTACTGAAACTACTCTACCAAAAACTTCTTTTTGAAAACTAAAAGCTCCTGGAGTACCATATTCTACTTTTTCTCCAAATAGAGGAATCATCTTTTCATCACTTAAAGTTCTAATAAGTTTATTTCTCTTCACTCTTACTCCAACAGCAGACTTACCTAATTCATTACTATTTAAAGAAGAAATTTTACCTATGTAGCTTCTACCTTCTCTTAGTAGTTCAAAGTAAGTTTTAAGAGCTTCTCCTTGTGTTTCTTGAGTAGTGTTTCCAGAAGCTATTCCATCTACCATAATATTTCCTGTAAGCTCAGAAGAACCTAAAGGAAGAGGATTAAGATATTTTTTATCCCCTCTTTTGAAAAAAGCAGGACCTATATCAGTATTTTTAATATCTACAAAAACTAAATCAAATCCATTTTCTTCTAGTATCTCATTAATTAAATCTTCTTCTTTTATGAAATCTCCTAGTAAACCTCTAGACTCTTTTAGTCTTTTATTAAATTCTTTTACAATAGGTTGAGATAAAAGTTGGTACATAATAGAGTTACCATTTTTATCTTTACCAAAACCTCTTAAAGAGCCATGAGCATCCGCTGTAATACTAATTTCATCTACACCTACTCTACCTAGAATTTGTTCTTTTTCATTGTCTGTAGATGTGTTTTGCTTTTCTCCTAACATATCTGCTGTACTGTAATCTACAGCTTCTTTTTCAGGGTTTATAGTATTTACAGCACCTAGAAAAGTAGAAGTGTAGTTACCAATAGTAAACTCTTCTTTATTCATTCCAGTTTTTCCATAAGCCTGTTGCAACTGAGATGCAAAAGTAATGGCTACAGAGTACACTCCAATAGCACCTTTACCTACTGCTCCTAAGTCCATTTTATCTTTTTGATAGTCATGGCTAAGTAAAGTAAATAAAGACTCCTGCTCTTCTAAAGCTGCTATCTGAGCTTCATCTGACATAGATTTACCAGTTTTAACTTTATGTTTAGCTGCTATTTTAGCTAATAGTTTTGCTTCATTTCCTTCATTGTTTAGTTCTTCAATCTTAGCTGCTTGAGAACCTGCATAACTCATAGAAAGAATTTTATTAAATTTCTTCTGTATTTCTGTAGAAGGAGATTTTGCTACAGCTAAGTGAGTTCTGATAAAATCATTTTCAGCTATTTTAGTCTCAATTTTTTTTGCTACTTTTTTAGAGAATCTTTTCTTTTGAGTGTTCTTAATAAATTCATCTATTGGAGCTTTTCTAGTACTAAAGTCTTCAATGAGTTGTTTTAATACTTTATCATATTGTTTAGGGTCCAGATTTATCTGTGCTATTAATTCATCTTTAATTATTTGAGAATCTTGTATGTAATCTTCTCCAAATAGTTCTCCTAATCCTTTATGAAGTTTTTCAATTTTCTTTTTTCTGTCTTCAGTAGTGTCTTTTTCAAAAGCTATGATTCTAGCTAATTTGTAGATTAAAGGTCTCTTTCTTTTTGGAATATTATAGCCTGTAAATCTAACATCTCTTTCAGAAATAGTGTGAGAAAGATTTGTTTGGTCAAATATGAAGTTCTCTATGTATGGATCAATAGAGTAGTCTTCATATTTTAAATCTTGTAAAGCTTCTCTATATGCATCATTTATTGCTTGAATGTTTTCATCTGTATCTAAGTAGTGATTTAACATATAAGCAGTCTCTTTATCTACATCAAAGTCAAGACCTTTCTGCTTAGTAAAGTTTTTAGGTACAACCATTTGATCTCCTGCTGTACTTGGTAATATTCCTACAATTTCAATACTAGAAGAAGATACATGTCCAGAAGTAGGAGTTCTAAAGCTAAACATATTAAACAGTTCAGAATCAATAGCACCCTCTTTTAATCTTAAAATACCTTGTTCATCTCTAAAGATATATCTACCTTCTTTAGTTACTTTATTATATTGCTCAAATAAATCAATTAAATTACCTTCTGAATCTTTAAATTTAGATTCAATCATAATTTGAGCTGACTTCATTTCCCCATTATCATCAGTAGTACCTTTAAGTTCTACCCCATTCCAACCATCAAGATAAATAATGTCATTCTTATCTGAATCAGACAAGTCATTAAACTCTTTTTTAAATTTAGTCCCATTCTCAGATGCAGCAACAAACCCATTTCCAGGAAGTTTAAATTGCATTATTCTGTTTGTGATAATAGAATTTAATAAAGACTCAAATCTATTACTATCAGAAGATAACCATAAAGGAATCTCAAACTCTCCTTGTTTGTTTAACTCTAATCCTGCAACAGATTTTAAGTCATATCCTCTTGTCTCAGCTTCTTTTTTAAGTAAATCAGAAAGATTTCTTTTAAATATCCTATCATTAAAAGCAGGATTGTCTCCTCCTTGACCATCTAAGAATCCAAGTTCTTCTAATAAACTATTATAACTGTTATCATAAATAATAGAAAAGCTTTCATTAAAGTTCTTTTTCAACTCTTCTGCACTAATCATTTTACCTTTATAAGGAAAAACATCTCCTTCTACATCAAGAACTCCATCTCCTAACAATAATTTAAAGATTTGAGTACCCATAGACACTTTATCTTGTTTTGCCTTAGAAGACTTGTGAGGGACATCTTGTTGTATTTTAAAGTTACTTCTGTCCAGTGTCATAGTTACACCAGAGTTTTCTAAATTGATTAAAGCTAGACTCTCAGGGTCTCTTATATCTACAGTGTTTATAGAAGCACCAATTTTATTTGCTGTCTGATAAGAAGCTCTTACAAAGTTCCCTTTTTCTTCTAGCTTTTCCATTTGAACTCTAAGATTGTCTAACTCTGTACCTTTAGTTAATTCAGGAAGTAAAGGAATAGAAGAGGATTTAATATACACTACTCTTCTTACTCCTTGCTCTACATCATTATGTATACCAGTGTAAACAGGTTTTACAGGTTGTAATACAATCTTTTTCTCTTCTTTAGTTAGACTATTAAAACCTCCTGTTTCATAAGCTGTTTTTAAATTATTATACTCATCTTCTGAAAGTTTTCCAGATAAATACATTACATTTAAGTGCTCTCCTACAGTTGTGTACTCTTGAGCATCAGCACTTTCTAATTGTAAATATCCTGCAATTTCAGGAGCAATTTTTTCAAAGGCATTATAGTTTTCTTTACTAGGTTCTTCTATATAAGTTCTTAATAAACTTTGGAGCTTTTCTTCTTTATCTGGATGAAAAAGTTTTATTAAATAACTCATGTTTTCTGAAATGTCCACAGGGTCTTCTAAAAAGATTTGCTCATACTTTTGTGTACTGCTTGCTATTTTTCTTCCTGGAGCAATAAGTAAAGCAAGTCTTTTACCTACATTAACTCCAGTCTCTTTACTCATGGCTACATACTCTTTAGTAGATAACTGATAAATATTCTTACCTTCAGGAAACTTATGTTTATGATATAAAGCCAAATCTGATATAAATAATTTATTCATTTCAGACTTAAATATCATATCATTAAATACAAAGTCATACAAAGCTATTTTCATAACTTCTGGATTACTTGCATTAGGCTTTTTTAAATGTTCTTGAATGTACTTATCATCAATCATGGAGTTACCTTTTTTCTTAACTCCAAACTTCTGCATAACCTCAATCTTATTTTCTACTTCATTGTTTACTATTTTAGATAATAAAGCTTTAACAGGCTCTTCAATTTTTTCTAGTACTGCATTTTCATCTATTCCTCCTAGAGGGTTGTCTTTAGCTACATTGTATAAATACTCTACTAGATTAACCCCATCAATTTGTAAAGAGTTCAATCCTGGTATATCTATAAATAAAGTAGAAGCTTTATCATAAGATTTAATAGTGCTTCCTGTAGTTCTTTGATGCATATCAAGTATTTTTAAAACCTGATTAGAAACTACTCTATCAAACATTACACTTAATAGTTTATCAGAAAGTCCTGTTACAAATCCTGACTTGATGTCCATAGAAAAGTGCTCCTCTAAATCAGATAAAATATCATAAATAACAGTACCAGAAGACAATGCAGTAGATTTATCAGACATAGTTTGATTCATCATTTGCCCCATTCTTACTTTTATTCCATCTATTTCTTTTTTCTCAGAAAAAGTAGAAGTCTTTCTGTCTTGAAAAAAACCTAAAGCTGTCATAAGAGTTTCACTAGCGTCTAACTCATTGTATTTTTTTTCTCCTGTTGTTCTTTTATTTCTATCTTTTAAAGCAGTCAAAGACATGTGGTTTACTCCATAATAATCTCTGAACTCAGGATTCTCTACTAAAGCTTGTAGTATTAAAGAATTTCCTGAATATGGAAATTGAGTTATCTCATCAATGTATTTATTATCTCCATTAGCACTCTCTAATATTTTACTTACTTCATCTGTAATAAATTTAGGTGGTACTAATGTAGAAATAGTTTTACCAGAGTCTCTAAAAACTGTAGAAATTAATTCGGGATTATACTCTGCCTCTAATTGAGCTAAACCTGAGCTTAACCCTGAAATATCATCAAAGATATTAGTTCCAATAGAGCTGTAATCTTCTGGATTATTTATCCCTTTTTGTAGAAACTCATTAATTTTAGTGAATAAACTTAAATCTTTTTCTCCTTTTTTAGTGCTATCAAACATCTGTCTAAGGTTGTAAGACTTAGTTCCTGAAGTTACACCTACATTTAGGATAGATTCCCAAGCTTTATCATGCATCTCTATTCCTAAATCTTCCAAGAATTTTCTTAATTGTCCTTGACCTACCTCATCAAAATCCATTGAAAAGTCTGCAAATCTTTTTAATAAGCTTTGAGCATGTACACTATTAAAGTTTCCTAGTTCATCATAAAGTTTTGTGCTAAGCACATTGTCTTTCCATCTATCTACTACAGCTCTTTTAGTGGTAGAAGAGTTAGTATCATAAACTTTTAAGCTAGTTTTTCCATTGTAATCTACATCAAACATTAAGAACCTAGAGGTAAGAGAATGCATAGTAGTGTTGACTACAAACTGATTTTTTAATTGACCATCAGAGTTTTTAAGTCTCTTTATAATCTCATTTAAACTAGGGTTATCTGTAGCTCCTAGTTTAGTTATTAAATAATCAAAGTCTGCTCTAGGGTCTACTCCAATAGACAAAGCTTTGAGTACTAAATTATAAGCATCATCTAATGAAAGATAATTAGGTACACCACCATAACCATAGCTGATTTCTCCTTTAGAGTTATACTGAGGAATACCTGATAATAAAGTTTTTAGTTTACCAGTTGCTCTTGATTTTACAGTCTCTTCTACAGACTCCTTACTGTAATTCTTTTCAATCTCTTCTGTTTCTGAAGAGCTGTCATAATCACTAGTGTCTATATCAGTTTCTGAAACACTTTTTTCTAAAGCCACTTTAAAAAATTCTTCAAAACTGTCTACAGAAGCTTTAAAATAAGCTAAGTTCTGTTGTAAAGCTTTAATTGTGGCTAAATTCCTTTTAGTTGGGTTTTCTAATTGTTGTAAAGATTCAAGATTTGCTTCAATCTTTTTAATTATAGGAGCAGAATGAAGTTGTACTCTTCTTTTTGCAACAGCTCTAATAATTTTTATACTTCTATTTGAAAGCTTATCTCTAAAATCTGACTTTCTAGTTAATGTGTTTTGAATTAAAGAAATAAAAGATCTGGCTTTAGCATAAGGAACTTCTGCAATAGTACCTTGAAACATATCTTCAAGTTCTCCTATAGTGATCATTTCATCTTCTTCTAAGTGAGAATCAATATCAGTCTTTAAAAAATCTTCTACAAATTGTTCTATCTCTAAAACTTCTGTTCTTTCTTCTTTTTCTTCTTTCTGTAGTTCTTCTGTTTTAGGAGCTTTATCTTTAACTTCTATATATTGACCTTCTTCATTAGCAACATAAGTTATACCTGAAATGTGATCTATAAAAACATCTCCTTGTGGTGCTGTACTTTGAGAAGAGAAAGCTTCTTGTAATTCAGCTAAATGCTGTTCTTCAGTTTTTTTTTCTGGTTTTACTTCTGGTTTTACTTTTTCTGTTTCAGTGGGGGTTACTTCTTCATTTACAGTACTTTCACTTTCATCTTCTATTTCAATTATAGTTTGAATAACAGGAGAATATACTGAAGCCTCATTTCCTGTACTCATATCAAAAGCTTTTAAAGAAGTTTGAAAAGTGGTCATTAAATAGTCTTTATATGTTTGACCTGTATCTTGTACTCCTGTATCTGATATGTGAGCTACTTTAGTGTTTTGCTGTAAGTCAACAGCTCTAGTTGTTTGAGCTAAATGTTCATTTAAAAACTCTTTTCTTTTTATAGGATTAGTAATAGACATAGCTTCTTCAAGAATCATAGCTACAGGTAGATAGTTTGTTCCTCTGTTATTTTTATACTCTGCATCTACTTTACTAACAGCTTGTAATTGAGCCTCTTCTGAACTTAATCCTTTTTTTATCAGTGCTTTATATTCATCATTTATTTTTTTTCTTTTTAGTTCTGTGTCAACTTTTTTAACCCCTTTTGGAGTTATCTTAAAGAACATAGAAAAGTAGTTTATAAACCCATCATTAGTAGATAGGGTTTTATTATACTTTCTTCCTAAAGTGTTATTCTGTTTTCTGGCAGACTCTGTACTGTATTCAAACTCTTTAGAAATTTTATTCCTAGCTTTTTTATTTAAAGCTGTATGCATACCAAAAGCTCTTAATACTGACTCTATTTCTGAGTCTGTATTAGGATTGTGAGCAAATTGTCTATGTAATTTTACTGCTTGATAAGTTTTAACTTTAACTCCTTTATCATTTATCCTAGAACCTACTCTAAACAAAGCAAAAGTGTGTCCTGTTACACCTTCAAAAGTTGAATCTTTCTTATTAGTAAGCTCCCACTCTCCAGTTTTTAATTTAGGATGATTATTTATAAAATTTTCTCTACCATTTTGAGTTGTAACATGTAAATCAGCTTGAGGGTTAGCTTGTATTAAAGGTATTAAATCACTTTCTTCTGTTGGGATAAAGTTTAATACATTTTTATCTTGAAGTTTATTAACTTTTAATTTTCTCAAAGGATCTTTACCTTGAAGAATTTTAGCTCTTAACTCTCCATTCCTTTTCTTAGCTTGATTAATATGATATGCCCATGAAACATTATTCATTGCATCTCTAGGATGAATATAACTATCTCCTTCATTTTCAAAAGGTGCAGAAACAGAATAGCCATTAAACCAGTCTTGGTCATGTATAAAAGAAACTTTTTTACCATCCATTGTAGCGTAAATAGGCACTTTATCAAAAAACTCTTGAGTATTTCTAAAGTTAGGGTCTTTACTTTCTTTTTCTTTTACCCAATTTTTAAAGCTAATGTATTCAGGGTTTCCTGCTTCATCTTTAACTTCTGTAGCTACAGGTATTCTATCCCAACTGTCTTCAGAAGCTATCTCTACTCCAACCTCAAAAGAATTAGGGGTATCAGGATGTAATAAAGGTCTAGGATCTACTCTATCCCATCTACCATCTATATCAGGTAATTGTAAATTAAAGTAGTCTGTAGTTCTTGTGATTACTACCCCTTTCTCTAAAAACCTTTTAAAAGCAAGACCTAAGAAACCAAGTCTAGGAATCCTCCCAGATTTTTGTTCTCCTACCATTTGAGGTTGCTCTTCTAGTCCTAGAGTATTTTCTTGTCTTTGTTTAGCTTTAAATTCAGAAGTAGTTTCTTTCTTAGCTGTTTGAGTTCCTAAAGGTACATGACTATAAGTTTGTGCTTTTAAGTTTACATGCTCTTGTTTAGGATTTTGCACTCTTTTATCAAAGATTTTCTTTAATCTATTCTCAAGCATCTTAATCTCTCCTTGTCTGAATGCAGGAGATTTACTTTTAGCTTTTGTGTGAATCTCTTCATAAGCTTGCTGTAAAGATGCAAAAGTGAACATATTTAAAAGCTCTCCAGGGTTTTCTTCATTAACTACCATCATGTTAAAAACATCTTCAAAAGTGATAGAAGTCTTCTCTCCTTTTGTTCTAAAATATGCAGCAATTACTTTAATATCTTTTTTAAACTTTTCTACTATAGGATTAGAGTCTCTAGGAATATCCCCTAAATCTATCATTTCATCAGATTCTGTATCAAAAGGCATCCCTTTTAAAGGATCATCTTCTACTGCTTCATTTTGAGTTTGTTGAGTATTTTTAGTTTGTTGTGTTGGTTTTGAATTTAAAGCAGCTATTTCAGCATTGTATTTTTTTAATTGCCATTTTAAATTCTTAATCTTAGCTTCTTTCTTTTTTACATCATCTTTAAAAACTGAATCTGCAAAAGGGTAAGTCCCTTCTGCAAAAGCCTTTTTATTAAAAGCTAGTGATTTCTCTATAGCAATTAACTCTTCCTCTACTTTAGTTTTTTCAGAAAGTAGCTGTTCTTTTGTTTTTTGTTCTTTTTTAGTGTTTTCTTTAATTCTTTTTGCATTATTTTTATCAACCCTTATGAGTACCTCAGACTCTATCCCAGGTACAATTGCTGAGATATCAGTAGGTTGAACTTTTATTTCTACAATATCTGAACTCAACCCTTGTTTTTCTCTTTCTGAAGAAATAAGTTCTGCTGTTTTTTTATCTGTTGTTGCTGGGTTATGACCTTCTTGTATAGTACCACTTCTGTAAACAGTGATAGTACCATCTTCATTATAATTTAACTGTGCAACTTTATTTTCTACAAAAGCTCTTCCTTCTTTAGTTTGAGCTTGCTTTACAAGATTATCTTTTTTAGTTTTGGCATCTTCACTACCTCCTAATTCTGTTTGTTTGTACTCATCAACAGCTTTTGCATAACTTTCTGGCTCAGATACAGGATTGTTTTTAGCCTCTTGCTTTCTACTTTCAAGTTCAGCTATTTTATCGACTTCATTTACCTCTCCTGTCTGAGAATTTTCAGAAATCACTTCTTTAGTCTCTTCTAAAGTTTCTGATACTCCTTTATCTGCTTCATCTAAAACAACATCTGAATCTGTTTCTAATTGATCTTTAGCTGTTTGAGCATTTTCAGATTGGTGAAGATCTTTAACTTGTTTATCCAGTAAAGATTTTTGAGATAAGACTATTTTTCTGTAATCAGAAGATAGTATCTCTTGTGTTTCTGTGGTTAGCTTACCAAAATCATCAAACTTTTCTTCTAAGAATTCCTCTAATTGCCCTTCTTTATAAAAAGTTTTAGGATTCTTTTTCATGAAAGAAATAAAAGCTCCTTCATTGTCTGCCATAAACTTCTCAGCTAAAACTTCTTGGTCTGTAGGATTAATTATTTGTCTATAAGCTTTTGCACTTTCTTTTAAAGAGAGGGACATCTGATTTTCATTAAACATTGAAGCAGAGTACTTACCTAAAGAATTAGTTCTTTTAGCTTGTGTACTAAAGTCGTTAACCAATTTTTCAAAGCTTTCATACTTTTCTTTTTGGTCTACTTCAGAAAAAGGATTATCTAAACTATTTAGAATTAATGAAGCATCTGAATAGCTTAAATCTCCATAATCTCCTTGGTTATAAAAATCTCCAAACTCATCATCAATAGTTTCTACTTCCATTAATGCTCTACCTTCTTTATTTTGTTGAATCCAACCTTTGTAAAGTTCTTGATTAACTATCATTGTAGCACCTAACTTTCCTCTTGTGGTTTCTCCAAATTCAGCTAAATGGTTTTCAACTTTTTCTAAAGTCTGTATAGTGTTGTTTATAGCTCTTATTGCAGAACCATTATTACTACCTACTTTATTTAAAGATTGAGATAAAGAAGCTTTTAAATCTTTTACGCTGTCTGTTTTTATTGCATTATCTATTAAAGTATGCATTCTCATATTCTTGAGTTCAGCAGCTTCTTTGTGTTTCCCTCTTTTTTCTAGCTCTTTTATTCCTCTACTAAATTCTGAATTAGAAGTAAGAGTACCATCAAGTAGACTTAACTTATCAATAGTGTCTTGATCTAAGCTTCCAGACTTGTTTAAACTTTTTAACAAGCTGTCCATAGCATTCATGTTGTCTATTCTAGCTTTAACAGCATCAGAAGAAGCTCCAATAGCTCTACCTACCATATTAGTCTTACCAAATATAGTTTTATTCTCTAAAGAGCTTTTTTGTAGTTTTTTTACTCTATTAAGATTAGCTTGTATTTTTTTTCTTACATCTGGATTTTGTTCTGAAGCCAACTTATTGTTCAAATCCCTTATAGTAGCCTCTCTTTGCTTCATTTTAAAGCTTCTAATTCTAGAGTGCATATAACCTCCTGCTACACCAGAAGCTCCCATACCTCCAAATATCCCTTTAGTAAGAGCAGTTTGAGCTACAACATCTACAGCAAAATCTGTAGAGCCAAAAGCCATTTTACCAAATTGTTTTAAAGAGTCTCTACCTTCTTTACCACTTCTAGTAAAAGAAATTAAAGATTGCATTCCTTCTGCAATGTATTCTTCTACAACTTCTGTAGGATAACTGTTTATAACTTGTTGACCATCAACTTTAAACAGTTTCCTACTGATATTATTAAACTCTTTATGTAAAGAACCTAGAGAAGAAGAGTTGTATGTTAATCTGGTTTCTCTTAATTTATCAGTTAAATACTTAACTTTACTATTCTTACCTAATCCTTTACTTATAAGATTACCTGTACCTTTAAGAGCTTTACTTGTGTAAATTTCTGCAAATTTTTCAGTACCTATTTGAACAAATCCTCTTAATACATCAGAAATAACTGCTGTATCTGCAAGTTCATAATTCTCAAGCATTTCATCAAAAGTGTAATCTTCTTCTTTTTGTTTCTGCTTTCTTCCTAATAGGACTAAAGATTTTTCATAAGCATCTCTTTTATCTCCTGTCAAGCTTTCAGGATTACCTACAGAATCTACAAAATTTTCATGGTCTTTCTTCTGCTTTTTAAGTAAATCTATATTGTAGTCTACATAAGCTCTTCCTCCTAAACCTGCAATGATAGCTCCTTCATTGTTTCTTATCCAACCTAAGCCTTTAGATTTAATCTCTTCATTAATAAATGTAGGATCTATTACACCTGATGCTACAACAGAAGTAGCTTCTTTAGCTAGTCTCCTCCCCATATTAAGACCTGCACCTAGGGGTTTAGCAAACCTAGAACTAGCTCCAAGCATATTTCTGGCTGCAATTAAATCTAACCTTTTCTGTACTTCTTTAGTAACTCTAAGAGCATTTTTACCGTACTTAACTCTTCTTAGTCCACTAAATATTCCCTTACTAATTCTAGAACCCCCTGCAAAAGACATAATCATTCCAAAAGAATCCGCAGCAGCTATTTGAGTTTTGTAAGAAAAAGAACCTAATTGGTCTACATATTGTTTTGCATTACTATCTCCTATCTCTGTTTCAAGAAGTAAAGCATCAACATTACTCATCCCACTTTGAAGATTTTTATAATCTTCTTCAGTCATTTCTGTAATATTATTTTTCTTTTTATAATCTTCAACTTTTTCTGTAAGAGTTCTCCCCATCATAGAGCCACCATGTGCTAACTCTGCAATCTGAGAGTTTATGTTAGGAAAGAGTAAGTATTGACCATTTCCTTCTATCTTATCACTATAAAATATAGAAGACACATCAAGAATGTTATTAGCAAACTGTTCTTTATAAATAGTAGATAAGGATAAATCTGTGTTATCTTCATACAAGTCTTTAAGTCTTTTTCTAGAAGTTCTAGCTTTATGAAGAGCAGAATTTAATCTGTAATAATCTGAACTTTCTATTGAATACTCTCTCTCTTTTCTCTCTTTTAGTAAGTCTCCAATAATTTCATCCCACTTTTTAATCTCTGAATAAATTACAGGAGAGTTGACTTTTCTTAAAGTCTCTCTAGCTTGGTTATACCTATCCTGTTTTTCTTGGGGAAGAGATTCCAAAGCTTTTTGAGCTTTATTAGCATCCCCAAAATTTGCAAGAGTGTTAAAAGGAGAAGTTATTGCTTCTGTAACAAAATTTAAGGTGCTGTTTATTGCTCCTATCTCTTTTCCTGTTGTTGAATTAGAGTTTGTATAAGCATCTATAGCAGCTTTAATTCCTGTATTTGTTGGAGAACTTGAAAAAGCTTCATTAATAGTTTTTCCTACTCCTTTTATACTAGACCACATTTCAGGACTAAATGGTCCATAAAATCCTTCATACCAATCTGGGGATATTCCTTCTGATTTTTTTTCTAGTAAAAGTTGTTCTACTTCCTGGATAGTTTTGCTTTCTTCATTAAAAGCATCAGGATTATCTGTTACAAGTTTTTTATAATTTTTTAATTGATTTTCGTATCTATTTTGTCTTTCAACAATATCTATTTTATCAATAGACTCTCCTGCATCAAGAGCTTCTTTTTTCTCAACTAATTTTTGTGCTTCTTGTGTAGCATACTCTTCTCTAAGTCCTTCTAGAGCTAATCTCTCTTGTTCAATCTTTTCTTTTTGATGTTTAGCAGTAGCTATTGCTATCTTTTCTTGCTCCTCTTCTTGTCTAGCCATCTCTTCTTCAAGAGCTGCTCTAGCTACCTCTTCTTTTCTTTTTCTTGTGTAAGCATCTACAGAAAAAGCACTATTACCTGATTTAAAATCAGAGTATTGTCCTCCTCTACTTGTTGATGCTCCTTGTGGAGTGATTTGTTGATTAGGGTTCTGCCGATTAAATTTCTCAAATTCCTCAAAAGAAGTAAAAGCTGGTACAATTGGATCTGGCATAAAAAAAGTATTTAAAGCAAATATAGAAATAATATTATTACTATACATTTAAAACATAAAAAAAGAGGTAAATTAATTACCTCTTTTAAACACCAATCAAAAATAAAATTAACACTCGCCTTAAAAAATTTTAATCTTCTGTTGAATATGCTATATACTTACCTAGTACAATTAAAGCTTCTTCTTCATCAGTAATCATTCTATCATTACCATAAAGTCTGCCATCTTTTATTGTATATTTAGTCCCACTTTTATCTTCAAAATCCATTATCTCTGCTGAGAAAGTGTTATCATCTTCTATAAGTCTACCTCCAAAACCTTGCTTAACTAACTCTGCATGTTGAAATAGTTGCCTTCTTTGTTCTTGTAGGCGTTTAACTTTTTCAACCATAGGACCAGTCTCTCCATTAAAAATGTAGTCTAATTGTTGTTGTCTTCCCTCTGATTTAAAAGTTACTGTAGCTTTAACTATGTATGGAGAATCAGGAACATAAGTAGTTGGAAACATACTATTATCTACTTCATAATCAGGTTGTTTAAAAGATAAGTCTGCTTCTACATCTTCATTTGTTACATCTTTTAATTGTTTTTCTAAGTTTTTCAAATAACTTTCCCCTTCTTCACTAGCTATACCACTTCTTACTTTTTCTAAATCATTGTTTACTTGTCCTTGAAAAAGCTTTTCAAGATCAGTCAGCTTTTTCTTACTTTTAGTTTTAGCAGTAAGTTTTTGCATTACTTGCATTTGATCTGAAATACTGTTTAAAGTAACATAACCTTTATCTGCTAATTCTTCATGTCCTGTAATTACAGAAATAAAAGTACTTTTTTCTTTATAAGCAATACCTAATTGATTTGCCATTCTTTTTTTAGCTTGCTCTACAGTTTCTCCACTTCTTTGAACAGTCATATAATTGTTAGTACCAATAGGTTGAGACTCAAAACTGCTTAAAAGAATTTGAGCATTTCCAGAAGTACTAGAAAAATGTTCATCAAATAAGTCTGCATCTCTTTCTGTAATAAGTTTTCCACCTCTTTGAAACTCCATATTAACAGTAGTATTTTTTGAAGATGAGATATTATCAAACTTTGCTAATCCCATTTCCTTATAGCTATTCTCAAGAATCTCATTTGCTTTGAGTTGTTTTTGAGCTGTATTATACATAGATATGTAAGCAGGTTGAGAGGTAGCAGAAATTCCTACTATAGCTTCAGATAAAGGAACAGTATTTCCCTCTGAATTTACAAATTTACCTTCATTTCCCATTGTTATTCCATTAGGTAATACACCATCTGCATTAAACTTAGTCTGTAAACCAGAGTAAATTTGATTGTTTCTATCTTGAAAATGAGTAGTAAGTCTATTATTTCTTTCTGTAAGCATTTCCTCTTGTGGTACAGAATCTTGTTTTAGTTTATCTGTTGATAGTCCTAGATTGGTATTAAGATTAAAAGCAGGATTTTTAATTAGCAGATTTCCATCTTCACTTAATACAGCAGGAGGAGGGTCTTCACCACCTCCTGAACTAGAAGGGTCTGCTAATGGAGATGTAATTAATTTATCTACTACTATGTTTTCTGCATACTTACTTTGAGCTACTTTTTGTAACTCTTGAATAATTTTCTGCTCTTCTTGCTTATAATTTGTAGAGTCTTTGTCTCTGTAATTAGAAAAATCTACTTGCTGTTGTATAGCTTTTTGTATATTTTCATCAGATTCAACAAAAGATTTAATGCTACTAGATATTTCAGCAGGAGTAAAACCTTTTCTATCTAACTGTCTGTTATATCCTCTGGATCTACCTCTTATGTAGCTGTAATCCATTTTTGTATTCTTAGCAAAAATATCATCTACAATTTCTCCAGAAGTCTTTGTACCAACTAAACTTAAACCTTGTGGGTCTACATAGCTTCCTTCTTCATCTTTGAACCCTTCATATCTATTTTCTACATATCCTCTTATCTCAGATATGTCATTAACTCCTCTGTATTTAGATGGGTCTAATTTGTAAAGTCTTTCATTCTCTTTAACATCAGCATCTATAGCTTCCTTGTTTTCTTTGAGTTTAAAAATGTCTCCTTCTTTTACAGACCTATTTAAATCTCTTTGTAAGTCTTTAATTTTCATATTATACCTACCCACATTAGTCAAGTCTCCCATTGCTTCTTCTGTGAGAGAATTAACTCTATTATCCATTTGATCTCTAATAGCCAAAGCACTGTCATTATCTTTTTTATTTCGGATAATATCAACTTCTTCTAGAGCTTTTATTTCATCTAGAAAAGAGTCTACTTCTTGGTCCTTAGCTTGTAAAGCTTGAGCCATTAGTTCTGTAGGGTGCTGATACATAGCATCATCTAAAAAATCTTGTTGTGTTGCTTGAAAATATCTAGCCATTTTCTTGTTGTGGTTTTTGAGTTATAACACCTTCACTGCTGACATTAAAGTATTTACTGAAGTTTTGCATCAACTCTAACATAACAGGATTCTTTATAATTTGATTAATATCCTTTCCTGTCTGTTGCATAGCATTAGAAATATTAGATTTAGCTATACCTAAATTAGTGTAATAAGTATCTCTATCTCTATCATTATTATCTCTAGCCATTAAAGCTCCTTGGGCTTTAGCTTGTGAAGCTCCCATTTGAGTTTGAGCAATGCCTTGGTCTATCTTCATTTTTTGTCCTGAAACAGAATCAAATAAAGCTCTTTCCATATCCATTACTTGCATATTAGATACAGCATCTGTAGCTCTCATTGTATTGATTCCTCTACTACTGCTTCTAGCTTGTCTCTTATTAGATTGAGCATCTCTTCTAATTCTAGACTCTTGATTAGCTTTCATAGCATTTAAGTCTCCTTTACTGCCTTCTAAAGTGGCTATAGCTTCTCTTCCTACATCTCTATATTCATTTTTATGTGGAGTGTCCCCTGCTCTATTTGCTTGTGTGTTTTCTAATTGAGCATAAGCACCATAAGCATTTCCAGCTAGTTTAACCATGTCTCCATAAGTCATATCACCAAAAGAACTCATAGGTGTTGAGGAGTCAGATTCTTCTATAGGAGTACTTCCTTCTACAAAACCTCTATTATAACCCTCTCCTAAATCAGGAGCAGTTGTGTCTAATTTAAGTTTTTCAGTATAAGCTTCTCCCATGTCAGTTTTAGCCTTATTTGAAAAGGCATCTTCTGTATTATTTAAACCTAAATTTAAAACATCTAAAAAAGACTCTCTACCTGTTTTTCCAGTACTATACTTCTTTTTACCATATTTAGCATAACCATCTTCTCCTGTGTGATTTAAGCCTAGTAACTCTGCAAACATCCCTGCTTGTTCTTGAACTTGTAAGTCTTTTTGTTTCTCAGCTTCAAGTTGCTTAATCTTTCTTTTATAAGCATTCTTTCTAGGCTTATCAAGACTATCTTCATCAATCATCTTAACAAGGTCTTGCATAGTTTTTTTTCTTTTCTTTTCTTTTTTAGCCATACTAACTCCTTTAGCATTTCTAACTTGGTCAGAAAATATATCAGCTTCTGAAGACACTTCTAAATTAGTTCCTCCTCCATCATGAGTAGGACCATCCATTTCTACACTTCCTTGTGTAGGGTCTGAAACTACTTCTCCTTTTTCTACATTAACTTGTTCTGATTCTCCTTTACCATACATAGCTTTTATCATTCCTCCTCCAGGACTAAACATCCCTGCTATTTGAGGACCATATTGTGCAGCTAATTTAGTGCCAATAACAAAAGGGTCTTGAGTTGCATCAAGTTCTGCTTCTGCTAACATAATCTGATTCTGAGCATTAGCTTCTAAAGGGTCAGGTAAATAGTTTTTAACTGCATTTCCATGAGTCCCTGAACCAGTTCTATATTTTTTCTTCTTTTTCATCACTTTTCAGAAGGTTTAATGTCTTCCATAGAGAAGAACATAGTTAATTTTGTATTATCAAAGGTATCAAATATTAATCTTACTACCAAATACTTATCTCTAAAGCTTTCTAATTCTGTCCAGTCTTTAATTAAATCAATATTATTTTCATTAACCACTTTATCAATGTAATAGTCTGATTGTAAATCTACAGGTCTAGTTAAGAACATAGGAGAAGTTAAGTCTTTTCTGTAATCTCTAAAGTTATTTATAGTAAAATCTCTTTCATTTCTGTCTAATATAATATCATCTGCATTATCAGATATTTGTTGTATCATATAATCAGAGTTATTATCTGTCTTAAACACTAGAGTTTTTTCTCCGCTAATCTGATAAGAGTTATAAAGCAAAGCCTTATTAAAACTTACATCATTTACATCTATAAAAGTATTAGAAGTTTCATCATACACTTTAGCTTCTGCTTGATACAGTATAGAATCCCAAATTTTAGTTGCAATCATTCCTGTATTACTTACAAACTCTACAATAAAAGGAGCTTTTTTACCATAGTAATTTCTATATAGTCCAGTAATATTATGTTCCCATAAATTATTTTGATTAAAAATCCAAGAATAGAATCTTTCTGTTTCAGGTAAATAAAAGTTAGGAAAATAAGTATGCCAAGATACCCAACCTTTAGATTTTAAAGAGTAGCTTATTGTAAAAGAATGATTTTCTATTTCAGGTATAAATCCTATTCCTGTAATTTCTTCTCTAATTTCTTCAATAGTAGTAATAGTGTTTACAGTAGTTGAGCTTCCAGAAACATCTTTTAACCAATTCCAAGTTCTTATTCCTAAAGTCTCTTCTGAAGTAAATTCTCCTCCCTGTTTTTCTACAGAAATCCATAAAGATACTCCTCCAGGAATATCTGTCAATACTACATTCTGACTTATTGTAGAAGAAGCAGAAATCCAATCTCCAGTGTAAATAATATTACTTTGAGTTGTCTGATGTATATTATATCTATAAACAGAAACAAAACTACTAGGAGTGTTTATAGGAATAGAAATTATAAACTCTAAATCCCCTCCTGGTGTTACAAATGAATCTTGAGCTAAATTAAATTGATTAGCATTAGGTCCTGCTGAAGCAGCCCAATCTACTTTG
>Ga0307971_1000269_pt1 | contig 29242 bp, 30 predicted proteins | sample OrgLakmetagen714_FD_201820 | JGI IMG/M metagenome (GOLD analysis project Ga0307971, IMG submission 201820) | Saline water microbial communities from Organic Lake, Antarctica - #714 | ecosystem: Environmental > Aquatic > Non-marine Saline and Alkaline > Saline | place: Antarctica: Organic Lake... | reverse complement strand
TCGTTCGCAGGGACACGTCCAAGGGCTCGCTCTCGATCAAGCTCAAGCGTGCAGGCTGGGATGACGACTTCCTTCACAAGGTTCTCAATGGCTTAGCCGAGATGTGAGGCCAACTGCGATTGCCCTGCATCCAGACGCGAGCCAGCGGGAACCAACATATCTCACTTAAAGGCGAATCCAAGTGTGGAAAGTCTTGGCTTAGGCAAAAGAACTTTCCAGATGCGATTGTGATCCAGTGTCGAATTGAATTTACGCCAACAGATATTTTTCGAGCGATTTTAGCAAACCTAGACATTTCTCTAGAGGTTTCCTCCAGTGAGACTCGTGACGCGAGGATGGAATTGCGCGGAGAGGGAGAATACGGCTGGAGCTTGCTGGGTAAGATAAAAGCGTCAATTGGAACGGAGCTGTCTGACACCGAAAACTCAAAGTACGAGCCTATTGGGAGGGATGTTAACGATTTGGAATTTGTATGTGCGGTCATACGCGAATCTGGACGTCGCGTTGTAATTGAAGACTTCCACTACCTCAGCGGTGACGCCCAACGTAACTTGGCGCATGATCTAAAAGCTATGTGGGATTTTGGCATATACGTTGTAATCATCGGCGTTTGGGTAAAGCAGAACTACCTCACTTACCTCAACCCAGATCTAGCCGGGAGAATTCGAGAAATAAGCATATACTGGTCACATGACGACCTGAGAGAAGTCGTCTCTAAGGGCTGCTCACATCTCAAGATTACCATCTCAAAGCAGATACTTGATCAAATAGTCATCGACTCGTTCGGCAACGTAGGCTTATTGCAGTCTTTAACCATCGAAACACTTGATGAAGCTGACATTCATCAAAAATCCCATAGGGTACAAGAGTGCACAGACATCCGATTTTTTGAAGATGCAGCGCTATCTTACGCAGAACAACTAGAAGCCGTATTCTTGGAATTTGCACGCCGTACTTCTAGTGGAATAAGGAGCCGGAGAGGATCTACGGGAATTTACGCGCATACCATGTGGGCGGTATTTGACTCTGAAGATGACGAATTGATTAAAGGTGTAAACGTAAATACAATATTTGATCGAGCGAGTGCAAGGCAGCCTAGAATCCAAAAAGCAAACTTGAGATCTATTCTACCTCGAATCGATGAGCTTCAAATAGACGATAGGGGCAAAGGATTGGTTGTTACATTTGTGGAACAATCTGAATCCGTTGCTGTAGTGGATAGAAGTGTATTATTCTATCGAAAATACAGTACGATCAATTGGCCATGGCACGAAATTGCGAATGCGGCAGCCGACAATGAAATGGGAGAACATCAGGGATAACGTGTCTTGACATGTGGCATAAAGTAAAGGGCTACTGCGCGACACTCCTGTGCCGAGGCGTGGCGTTTCAGGAAATTCCCGGTCGCGCTTTCGTGAGGATGTGGCGTCTGTCTGGATCGGGACGCTACTGGACACGCGGCGCTTTATTTCATCGTTTTCCTTCAGTCTTTCGAACGGCCCGGATCGCCACGTTAACAGCGCGCGCCCGTCAATCATCCATCTTCAGCGCCGAGATAAACGCCTCTTGCGGGATCTCGACGCGGCCGAACTGGCGCATTTTCTTCTTGCCGGCTTTCTGCTTTTCCAGCAGCTTCTTCTTGCGCGAGGCGTCGCCGCCGTAGCATTTCGCGGTCACGTCCTTGCGCATCGCCGACAGCGTCTCGCGGGCGATGACCTTGCCGCCGATCGCCGCCTGGATCGGGATCTTGAACATGTGGCGGGGGATCAGATCCTTGAGTTTTTCGACCATCGCGCGGCCGCGCATCTCGGCCCGGTCGCGGTGGACCATCATCGCCAGCGCATCCACCGGCTCGTCATTCACAAGGATCGACATCTTGGCGAGGTTGTCGGGGCGGTAGCCTTCGAGCTGGTAGTCGAAGGACGCGTACCCGCGCGTCACCGATTTCAGGCGGTCGTAGAAGTCGAACACCACCTCGTTGAGGGGCAGGTCGTAGACCACCATCGCGCGGGAGCCGGCATAGCTGAGGTCGAGCTGCATGCCGCGCCGGTCCTGGCAGAGCTTGAGCACGTCGCCGAGGAACTCGTCCGGCACAAGGATCGTGGCCTTGATACGCGGTTCCTCGACGCGGTCGACGAGGCTGGGATCGGGCATGTCGGCGGGGTTGTGCAGGTCGGTCCGCTCGCCCGATTTCATGTAGAGGTGATAGACCACGGACGGCGCGGTGGTGATCAGCTCGATATCGTATTCCCGCTCGACCCGGTCGCGGATCACTTCGAGATGCAGGAGGCCCAGAAAGCCGCAGCGGAAGCCGAAACCGAGGGCGGCGGAGCTTTCCATCTCGTAGCTGAAGGAGGCGTCGTTGAGCGCGAGCTTCTCGATCGAATCGCGCAGGTCGCCGAATTGCGACGAATCGACGGGAAAGAGGCCGCAGAACACCACCGGCACCGACGGCTTGAAGCCCGGCAGGGCCTTTGCGCAGGGGCGCTTGTCATGGGTGATGGTGTCGCCGACGCGGGTGTCGCGGACCTGCTTGATCGAGGCGGTGATGAAGCCGATCTCGCCGGGGCCAAGCTCGTCGACGACGGTCATGGCGGGGCGGAAGACACCGATGCGTTCCACGTTGTAGGTGGCGTCGGTCTGGATCATGTGGATGCGGTCGCCCTTTTTCATGACGCCGTCCATGATGCGCACCAGCACCACGACGCCGAGATAGAGGTCGTACTTGCTGTCCACCAGCATCGCCTTGAGCGGCGCGTCCCGGTCGCCCTCGGGGGGCGGCAGGTGGGCGATGATCGCCTCGAGCGTCTCGACGATGCCCTGCCCGGTCTTGGCCGAGACGGGAATGGCGCCGGAGGCATCAATGCCGATCACGTCCTCGATCTGCGCGGCCGTGCGTTCGAGATCCGAAGCCGGAAGGTCGATCTTGTTGAGTACCGGGACCAGCTCGTGGTTGGCGTCGATGGCCTGGTAGACATTGGCCAGCGTCTGCGCCTCGACACCTTGGGTCGAGTCCACCACCAGCAACGATCCCTCGACCGCGCGCATGGACCGCGAAACCTCGTAGGCGAAATCGACATGGCCGGGCGTGTCGATGAGGTTGAGCACATATTGCTCGCCGTTCTGGGCGGTGTAGTCGATGCGCACAGTGTTGGCCTTGATGGTGATGCCGCGCTCGCGCTCGATATCCATCGCGTCGAGCATCTGTTCCTTCATGTCGCGCTCGGCCACGGTGTCGGTCATCTGGATCAGACGATCGGCCAGCGTGGACTTGCCGTGGTCGATATGCGCCACGATCGAGAAATTGCGGATGTGGGAAAGTGGTGTCATGATCGAGGGATATGGCTGGGTTTGGATAGGTGGTCAAGGTGGCACATTCCGGCAGGGGCGTGACACGCTGGCGGGGCAGATCGGGATAACGCGCGATGGAGCAAGGCATGTCACAGATCAAGGCAATCGGGGCCCGTGTGACGGGCCGGGTGCAGGGAGTGAATTTCCGCGCCTGGACGCAGGTCGAGGCGCAGGGGCGCGGGCTTGGCGGATGGGTGCGCAACGAGCCCGACGGCACGGTCAGCGCGCATCTCGAAGGCCCGCCCGAGGCGGTCGACGAGATGGTCACGGCGCTGCACAAGGGGCCGCCCGCGGCGGTGGTGCACGAGGTCACGGTGCACGACGCCCTGTCGACCGGCGCGACGCATTTCGACGTCGAGCGCTAGGGCGGTGCGGGTCGGGTGGCCCCTGTCAGCGGTCCGACGGGTGGTTGACGCCATCGACCCAGGCGATCGGTTCGTGCTCGCACGGGTTGACGCCCTCTATCGCGCCGAGGTTCACACCGTATTCGTCGGGGTTCGACCGGCGCCGGTGGTGGGTGTAAATGCCGCAGATCCTGCAGAAGTAGTGCTGCGCGGTGCCGGTGCCCCATTCGTAGCGCGTCAGGTCGCCGGACCCGCGCACGATCTCGACATTCGCCAGCGGGGCCGACACGGCGGCAGCGGCCCGGCGCCGGCAGAACGAGCAATCGCAGCGCCGCGCCGTTTTCAGGCCGCCGGGGAGCGTCACGCGCAACTCGACAGCGCCGCAATGGCAGGTGACTTTGTAAGGGGGGATCATCGGCGTCTCCTCGTCTTGGGAACTCGGGGGATGCGGGTGCGGCCCGGATACGTCGCCTCGGGATAGGGCGGCGAACCGCCATGCTGCGCCCAGAAGCGCGGACCGCCAAGCCGCAGGAAGACCGGCAGGGTCAGCACGCCGCCGGCGACGAACCCGCCGGCATGCGCCCAGTAGGCCACGCCGCCGCCATTGGGGTCGCTGCCCAGCCCGGCGAAGACCTGAAACACGAACCACAGCGCCAGCACGAGGGCCGCGGGGATCGTGATCACCCGGAAGAACACGATGAAGATCAGCAGCACATCCACCCGCGCCTTGGGGAACAGCAGAAGATACCCGCCCATGATCCCCGCGATCGCCCCGGACGCGCCCACCGTGGGCACCCCCGAGAAGGGCGCGCCGAAGATCTGCGCAAGGCCGGCGATCAGGCCGGAGGCGAGGTAGAAGGCAAGGTAGGGCAGATGGCCCATCCGGTCCTCCATGTTGTCGCCGAAGATCCAGAGAAACAGCATGTTCCCCGCAAGGTGCATGATCCCGCCATGCAGGAAAAGCGAAGTCAGCAGCCCTGAATAGATGCCCTGCTGGGTGACCTGTGCCGGGATCATAGCCCAGTCGGCGAAGAACATCATCAGCGCGCGCTCGTCGCTGAAAAGCGGATAGTAGCCTGCGAAGACCGCGATGTTGAGCGCGATCAGCGCATAGGTCACATATGGCGTACACGCGGACGGGTTATGATCGCGGATCGGGAACATGATGTCGAAATAGCGCGCCAGCGCCGCGGCGGAAAGCCGGAGTTGCCTCTGGCGTGCAGAAAATCCCGCGGCCTTGCCCCCGGGCCAAGGCGTTGCCCGGAGCGGCCCGGACCCAGCGGGCGGCGCAAAAAATGTCAAAAATACAACAACACAGCTGTCAAGAGCTTCGTTTCACTGGACCCGGCGGAGGGGGTTGGGTACTCTTTGGCCAAACGGGGCGTCAACGATCCCGAACCTTGAGGCAGTATCATATGTTTCCCGAGCGGTTCACGAACCTACCGGCCTATGCGTTTCCGCGCCTGCGGAGCCTGCTGGACGCGCACGCGCCCGGTGGCGATGTCGTGCACATGACCATCGGCGAGCCGAAGCATGAATTCCCGCGCTGGATCACGGATGTGATCTCGCGGAATGCAGATGGCTTCGGCAAGTATCCGGTGAACGAGGGGATGCCCGAACTGCTGAGCGCAGCCACGGATTGGATCGCGCGGCGCTACGGTGTGACGCTGGATCCGGGCACCCGCGTGATGGCGCTCAACGGCACGCGCGAGGGGCTTTACAACGCGATGATGGCGCTTTGCCCCGAAACGAAGAACGGGAAGGTGCCCGCCGTGCTGGTGCCCAACCCGTTCTACCAGGTCTACATGGTGGCCGCGCTCAGCGTCGGGGCCGAGCCGGTCTTTCTGAACGCCACGCAAGAGACCGACCATCTGCCGGATTTCGACGCGGTGCCCACGGACGTGCTCGACCGAACGAGCGTCGTCTACCTGTGTTCGCCGTCGAATCCGCAAGGGGCTGTGGCCAGCCGGGACTACTGGGCGCATCTGATCGGGCTGGCCGAAAAACATGATTTCCGCATCTTCGCAGACGAGTGCTATTCCGAGATCTACCGCGACGCATCCCCGGTCGGCGTGCTGCAGGTGGCCGAGGAGATGGATGCAGACCCTGAACGCATCGTGGCGTTTCACAGCCTGTCGAAACGCTCGAACCTGCCGGGGCTGCGGTCGGGCTTCGTCGCGGCAGGACCAAAGAGCATCGCCGCGATGAAACAGCTGCGCAATTACGCCGGCAGCCCGCTGCCGATGCCGTTGCAGCATGCCGCGGCGGCGGTCTGGGCCGACGAGGATCACGTGATCGAGAACCGCCGGCTTTATGCCGAGAAGTACGCGGTTGCCGACGAGATCCTCGGCAACCTGCCCGGTTACCACAGCCCCGAGGCGGGGTTTTTCCTGTGGCTGCCGGTCGCGGATGGCGAGGCGGCGGCGCTGAAACTGTGGCAGCAGACCGGCGTGCGCGTGCTGCCCGGCGCCTATCTGGGACAGGAGGTGCAGGGCGCCAATCCGGGCGCGGGCTACATCAGGGTCGCGATGGTGGCCCCAAAAGACGAGATGGCGCGCGGGCTGACGGCTTTGCGCGACTGTCTGTACCGATGATCGAGGACGAGGGGCGACATGGCATATCAGACACGCGGGCGTGATCCGTTTCTGGACCCGGCCACGGCGGAAATGATCGAGAAACGCGGCAAGGAATTGCTGGGGCTCGCGCTCATGGCGCTCGGGGCGATGGCGGCAGCCATGGTGATGTCCTACACCCCCGAAGATCCGAGCTGGATGTCGGCCACGGATGCGCCCGTGCAGAACTGGATGGGTCGGGCGGGGGCTGCGATCGCGGCGCCCTTGTTCATGATCCTCGGCTGGGGGGCGTGGGGCCTTGCCGTCGTGCCGGGCGCCTGGGGCGTGCGGTTCGTGCTGCACATGGGCCATGCGCGCGCCACGGGGCGGCTGATCTTCGCGCCAATCTGGCTGGCGCTTCTGTCGATGTATGCCGCGACCCTCGCCCCCGGGGCGGACTGGGACGCGACCCACAGCTTCGGGCTGGGCGGGCTGTTCGGGGATACCGTGCTCGGCACCGTTCTGGGGGTGCTGCCGCTGGATGCGGACCTGGGGCTCAAGCTGCTGTCGGGGGGCATGGCTGTCGCCGTACTGGCCTTCGGCGCGTTCGTGCTGGGCTTCACCCGCCCGGAACTGCGCAATATCGGGCGATTCCTGATGCTGGGCATCGTCGTGAGCTACGCAGGCCTGCTCCGGCTTCTGGGCCGCGGCGCGCAAGGCACCGCACAGGCCGCGCAGAGCCTGCGCGCCCGCCGGGCCGCGCAGAAGACGGCGCGCGGCGACGCGGTGATCTATGACGACGACGCGCCGCAGACCGGTGCGCCGCGCGTGCGCCGGACCGAGCCGGCGCTGCACGCGACCGAGAGGGCGGATGAGGCGGCCCACACGCCCGAGGCCGCCCCGCGCGGCGGCTTGATGGCCCGCATGCCGGGCCTTATGCGGAAACCGACCCCCCTGCCCGATCCCGAACTGGTCGAAAGCGAAGGCTACCAGGGCGAGACCGACCCGCCCGAGCAGGACCGGATCAAGGCGCGCATCTCGGACGTGATCCGCACGCGGGCACGGCAGAACCCCGCCTTGCGCACCGAGGAAATCGCACCGCTGACCAAGGGGCGCGGCCGGGGGCCCGATCCGCTGGTGCTCGACACCGGGCCGCGCGGATCGCTGCCGCCCGAGCCGCCCTTGACCGGCGAGCCGCCGCGCCATGCGCCGCCCCCGCCCGAGCCCAATGCAGTGGACGATCCCGAACGTGACGCGCCTCAGCCCGAGATGGAGGCGGTCCGCCCGCCTGTGGCCGAGCCGCGCAAGGTCGTGCAGAACACGCCGCGCAAGGCACCGCAGCCGTCGGCGCGCGCCATGGCCGAGGCACAGCCCGACCTGCAATTCGCCGAAGACGAAGGCCCTGAATACGAGTTGCCCCCCCTTGGCCTGCTGGCCGATCCGTCCAATATCAAGCGGCTGCATCTCAGCGACGAAGCGCTGGAACAGAACGCGCGGATGCTGGAGAACGTGCTGGATGATTACGGCGTCAAGGGCGAGATCGTCAGCGTGCGCCCCGGTCCGGTCGTGACGATGTACGAGCTGGAGCCCGCGCCGGGCCTGAAAGCCTCCCGCGTGATCGGGCTGGCCGATGACATCGCGCGGTCTATGGCGGCGCTGTCGGCGCGCGTCTCGACCGTTCCCGGACGCTCGATCATCGGGATCGAACTGCCCAATGACGAGCGTGAGACAGTGGGCTTCCGCGAGATCCTGTCGAGCCGGGCGTATGGCGACGGCAACCAGAAATTGCCGCTGGCGCTTGGCAAGGATATCGGCGGCGATCCGATCGTCACCAATCTGGCCAAGATGCCGCACCTGCTGATCGCGGGCACCACCGGGTCGGGTAAATCCGTGGCGATCAACACGATGATCCTGTCGCTGCTTTACAAGCTGACGCCGGATGAGTGCCGGCTGATCATGATCGACCCCAAGATGCTGGAACTGTCGGTCTATGACGGCATCCCGCATCTGCTGTCGCCTGTTGTGACCGATCCGAAGAAGGCGGTGGTCGCGCTTAAATGGGTCGTGGCCGAGATGGAGGATCGCTACCGCAAGATGTCGAAGATGGGCGTGCGCAACATCGATGGCTACAATGGCCGGGTCGAGGAGGCGCTGTCCAAGGACGAGATGTTCAGCCGCACGGTGCAGACGGGCTTTGACGACGAGACCGGCGAGCCGGTGTTCGAGACGGAAGAATTCGCACCCGAGAAGATGCCCTATATCGTGGTGATCGTCGACGAGATGGCCGACCTGATGATGGTCGCCGGCAAGGAGATCGAGGCCTGCATCCAGCGCCTGGCGCAGATGGCGCGGGCCAGCGGCATCCACCTGATCATGGCCACGCAGCGCCCGTCCGTCGACGTGATCACCGGCACGATCAAGGCCAACTTCCCCACAAGGATCAGCTTCCAGGTCACCTCGAAGATCGACAGTCGCACCATTCTGGGCGAGATGGGCGCCGAGCAGCTACTGGGCATGGGCGACATGCTCTACATGGCCGGGGGCGGCAAGATCACGCGCTGCCACGGCCCCTTCGTCAGCGATGACGAGGTCGAGGACGTGGTCCGGCATCTCAAGCAATACGGGCCCCCCGATTACGAGCATGGCGTACAGGAGGGCCCCAAGGACGGCGACGCCGGCAACGTGGATGCGGTGCTGGGCCTGTCGACGGGCGGCAACACCGATGGCGAGGACGCGCTCTACGATCAGGCCGTGGCGATCGTGATCAAGGATCGCAAATGCTCGACCTCTTACGTGCAGCGCAAGCTGGCGATCGGCTACAACAAGGCCGCGCGGCTCGTGGAGCAGATGGAGGACGAGGGCGTCGTCAGCTCTGCCAACCATGTCGGCAAGCGCGAAGTCTTGGTGCCCGAGCCGCAATAGCCCCCCTGCCCTGCCCCGCACAGGGAAATGCGCGGGGCAGGTACAGGTCAGCGGTCCTGACGGGCGGTGCCTCTGCCGGGGATCTCGAACAGGTCATTATCGAGCCGCACGCCGGTTTGCAGATCGCCGAGGATCATCGTGGTGCTGCCGTTCTGGTCATTGATCACCCATTGGCGCAATTCGACCGGATCGCGGGTGAACACCAGATCGATACTGCCGTAATCGGGGTTTTCGGGATCCTGCGCGCGGATCGTGGTGGAGGTTCCATCACTTTCGTGCCCCACCACCATCTTTTCGCGCGTCAGATCCACGTTCCGCGCGAGGATGATCTTGAGCGGCGTGCGGTGGAGCGGATAGCCCTGCCGCTCGTTCGAGCGCGGGTCGATGATCCCGACGGTGTCGCCATCGGCCACGACAAGCGTTTCGTTGGGCGGATCGTATTCGAATCGCACCCGTCCCGGTCGCTTGAGCAGGATCTCTCCGGTGCTGATCGAGCCGTCCGCGTTGACTTGGGTGAATTCGCCCTTGGCGGTTTGCAGATCGTTGAGATAGTTCGAAAGCTCGGCCAGCGACAGCTTTTGCGCCGCGGCTGGCAGGGTCATCGCCGCGCAGAGCGCGGGGACGAGAAGACATCGCATCATGTTCATGGCTCCGAGATATGACGCCCTGCGCGCAAATGCACCAGAGGCCGGGCATCAATTCGGCGTGTTCCGGTGAAAGATTGCCGACCGCCTTTCACCCTTGCCTCATCGCAAGGGGCCGGGACGGGTTCACCCGGCCCGCCAGAGGCGCTAGGTAAGGCGCAGTCCCATGGCAGGAGAGAGCATGCCCGAACCCGTTGTCCTTTGCATCCTCGATGGCTGGGGCCTGAGCGAGCGCACAGAGGCGAACGCGCCGCATCTTGCGCAAACGCCGAATTTCGACCGACTGATGCGAACCTGCCCCCATGCCACGCTGACCACGCATGGCCCCGACGTTGGCCTGCCGCGCGGGCAGATGGGCAATTCCGAGGTGGGCCACACCAATATCGGCGCGGGGCGCGTGGTGGCGATGGACCTGGGGCAGATCGACCTTGCGATCGAGGATGGCAGCTTTGCCGGCAACGAGGCGCTGCAGCGGTTCATCGCGCGCCTGCAGCAAAGCGGCGGGCGCGCGCACCTGATGGGGCTGGTGTCGGATGGCGGGGTGCACGGGCACCTGTCGCATATCGTCGCCGCCGCGAAGGAGATCCGCGCGGCGGGCGTGCCGGTCGTGCTGCACGCGCTCACCGACGGGCGGGATGTCGCCCCGCGCTCGGCGCGCGGCCATCTGACGCAACTGATCGAGGCGCTGCCCGACGATGTGCGGATCGTCACCGTCACCGGTCGGTATTTCGCGCTGGACCGCGACAATCGCTGGTCGCGCGTGCAGGAGGCCTATGAGGCCATGATCGCCGGGCGCGGGATGCGCGCACGGGACGCACGGACAGCGGTGACACATGCCTATGCGCGGTCCGAAAGCGACGAGTTCATCTCGGCCACGGTGATCGGCGATTACGAAGGGGTCGCGCCGGGCGATGGCCTGTTCTGCCTGAATTTCCGCGCCGACCGGTCGCGCGAGATATTGCAGGCGATGGCCGATCCCGATTTCGACGCGTTCGAGCGGGTGGTCATCCCCGACTGGGCCGCGACCCTTGGCATGGTCGAATATTCCCAGGCGCATGAGGCGTGGTTCGACACGGTGTTTCCGTCGCGCGACATCGTGAACACCCTCGGGGCGTGGGTGGCGCGGCACGGCAAGCGGCAGTTCCACCTCGCCGAGACCGAGAAATATCCGCATGTGACGTTCTTCCTGAACGGCGGCAAGGAATCCCCCGAGGAGGGCGAGATGCGCTACATGGCCGCTTCGCCCGATGTGGCGACCTACGACATGCAGCCCGAGATGTCGGCGGATGAGGTCACCGATCAACTGGTCGGGGCGATCGAGGACGGCTACGACCTGATCGTGGTGAATTACGCCAATCCCGACATGGTGGGCCATACCGGCGACCTGGGTGCGGCCATCAAGGCCTGCGAGGCCGTGGATGCCGGGCTGGGTCGGGCGCTGGCGGCGCTGGAAGCGGCCGGCGGGACGATGATCGTCACCGCCGATCACGGCAATTGCGAGGTGATGGTCGATCCCGGGACCGGTGGGCCGCACACCGCGCATACGCTCAACCCCGTACCGGTGATTCTCGTCGGCGGGCCAGAGGGGATGCTGCTGCGGACCGGCGGCCGGCTGGCCGATCTGGCGCCGACGGTGCTGGCGCTGATGGGTCTGCCGCAGCCCGTGGAAATGACCGGAGAAAGCCTGTTGTCATGACGTGGCGCTTGCCTTGCCCGACGACGCCTTGCAGGGTATTGCAGGACGCGAGGCCCGGTTCGATCACGTCCGCGTCGGAGGCGGGTGCCCAAAGAAAGCGTCGTGCTATATGATCCGAGATGGCGAAAATCCACTGGTGGACCCCTTGAGTGGCCCGCAACCGACAAGGACGAACGAGACATGAGAAAATTCCTGATGGCCGCGGCAATCGGCATCCTGACAGGCGCGGTCGCAACGACACAGGTGGCCGCGCCCCTTCTGGCGCAGCAGAACGACAGTTCGAGCAATGTCTACGAACAGCTCGATCTGTTCGGTGACATCTTCGAACGGATCCGCGCGCAATATGTCGAGGAGGTCGAGACCGACACGCTGATCGAGGCGGCGATCAACGGCATGTTGACCTCGCTCGACCCGCATTCGAGCTACCTGTCGCCCGAAGATGCCGAGAACATGCAGGTCCAGACCCGCGGCGAGTTCGGCGGCCTGGGGATCGAGGTCACGCAGGAGGACGGCTTCGTCAAGGTGGTCTCGCCGATGGATGGCACCCCCGCGGACCAGGCCGGGATCGAGGCGGGCGATTTCATCACCCATGTCGATGGCGAAAGCGTGCTGGGGCTGACCCTCAACGACGCGGTCGACCTGATGCGCGGACCTGTCGGCAGCGAGATCGTGATCACCGTGGTGCGCGAGGGCCGCGCCGAGCCGTTCGACGTGTCGATCATCCGCGACACGATCGAGCTGACGGCGGTGCGGGCGCGCACCGAGCGCGACACGGTCGTGCTGCGCGTCACCACCTTCAACGACAACACCTTTCCCAACCTCGAATCGAGCCTCGAGGAGCAGGTCGAGAAGATCGGCGGCATGGACAATGTCGACGGGTTCGTTCTGGACCTGCGCAACAACCCCGGCGGCCTGTTGTCGCAGGCGATCAAGGTCTCGGACGCGTTCCTCGAGCAGGGCGAGATCGTCAGCACGCGCGGCCGCGAGCCGCAGGACGGAGAGCGGTTCAACGCCAGCGAGGGCGATCTTGCCGAGGGCAAGCCCATCGTGGTGCTGATCAATGGCGGCTCTGCCAGCGCGTCCGAGATCGTCGCCGGTGCGTTGCAGGATCACAATCGCGCGATCGTCGTCGGCACGAAAAGCTTCGGCAAGGGATCGGTGCAGACGGTGATGCCGCTGCGCGGCAACGGCGCGATGCGCCTGACGACCGCGCGGTATTACACGCCGTCGGGCCGCTCCATCCAGGCGCTCGGCGTCAGCCCCGACGTCGTGGTGCCGCAGCCCCGGCGCGGCGAGGAGACGGCAGAGGAAGAGAGCGACGACACGCCCCGCCCCGGTCGGTCCGAGGCCGATCTGCGCGGCCGTCTGAGCAATGACAGCCTGAGCGAGGAAGAGCAGCGCCAGATGGAAGAAGATGAAGAGAAGGCCGACGAGGCCGCCAAGCTGCGCGAAGAGGATTACCAGTTGGCCTATGCCATCGATATCCTGCGCGGCCTGTCGGTGATGGGCCGGCGCGAGGACTGAGGCTGCCGCGCGAACCCTAGCCACCGAGCACGAACGACCTGCTTGCAGTAATGCGAGCGGATCGTTTCGTTTTCGGGCGGCTTGACTTTCGGGAAACGGGGGATGCGTGGCGCGGATCGGGGCACGCAGCCGGACATGTGCAGCGGCGGCAGCGGGTCGGACGCTACTGGGTTACCCTTTCTCCAGCGCCTCGACTCGGGCCTTGAGTGCGTCGTTTTCCTCGCGTGCCTTCTGCGCCATCGCGCGCACGGCGTCGAATTCCTCGCGGGTGACGAAATCCCGGTCGGCCAGCCACCGATCGATCGCCGATTTCAGCGCGGTTTCGGCCTCTTCGCGCGCACCCTGGGCCACGCCCATGGCGTTGGTCATCAATTGGCTGATATCGTCGAACATCTTGTTGCGGGTCTGCATAGTGTCGCCTTTCTCTTTGCATCTTGCCCGAGCATATGGCGTCGGTGCCGGGATTCACAAGGTTGACTTTCCGCCAAGGCCAAAGGCACAGAGACCGCGATGCATACCATGATCCCCTTTCCCGACGTCACGCCCGAGATCTTCTCGATCTCGCTTTTCGGCATGGAGTTCGCGCTGCGCTGGTACGCGCTTGCCTATATCGTGGGTATCGTCATCGGCTGGCGGCTGGTGGTGGCCAGCATGCGCCGGCCCGCGCTATGGCCCGGATCGACCGCGCCGATGGATGCGCGTGCGGTCGAGGACCTGCTGACATGGGTGATCGTGGGCGTGATCCTTGGCGGGCGGCTGGGATACGTGGCGTTCTACCAGCCCGGCTATTACCTTGCCAATCCGGGCGAGATCCTGGCCGTCTGGCAGGGCGGCATGGCGTTTCACGGCGGCCTTCTGGGCGTCGTGCTTGCGGTGATCGTGTTCTCAAAGCGGCGCGGCATCCGCTGGCTGAGCGTCGCCGACGTGTTGTGCATGGTGACCCCCGTGGGCCTGCTTCTGGGGCGGATCGCGAATTTCATCAACGCAGAGCTTTGGGGCCGGCCCACCGATCTGCCCTGGGGGGTGATCTTTCCCGGCGCGGCCGCACAGGACTGTCCCGATGTCGTGGGTCTCTGCGCGCGGCATCCCTCGCAGCTTTACGAGGCCGCGCTGGAGGGGCTTATCCTCGGGGCCGTGCTGCTTTGGCTGGGATGGCGGCGCGGGGCGCTGCGAGTGCCGGGCCTGCTGACGGGGGTGTTCTTCGCAGGCTATGGCGCAGCACGGTTCACGGTGGAATTCGTGCGCCAGCCCGATGCGCAGTTCATCGGGCCCGGCAACCCGTTGGGGCTGGCATGGCATGTCGGCGGCTGGGGCCTGACGATGGGACAGATCCTGTCGCTGCCGATGATCGTCTTCGGAATCGGCATGATTGTCTGGGCATGGCGCACGCAGCCGGCATGACCGCGCTCGAGCGTCATATCGCCGCGCGAATCGCTGCCACGGGGCCGATGTCGCTGGCCGATTACATGGCGACCTGCCTGATGCATCCCGAGCTGGGCTATTACGCCACGCGCGATCCGTTCGGCACGACGGGCGATTTCACCACCGCGCCCGAGATCAGCCAGATGTTCGGCGAGTTGATCGGCCTGTGCCTGGCGCAGACATGGCTGGATCAGGGGCGACCTGCGCCCTGTGTGCTGGCCGAACTTGGGCCGGGGCGCGGCACGCTGATGGCCGATATACTGCGCGCGACCAAGGGCGTGCCGGGGTTTCATGACGCCATGGCCGTGCACCTGGTCGAGACCTCGCCGGTCTTGCGCGAGGTGCAGGCGCAAACGCTGAAGGGCCGCGACGTCACTTGGCATGACGGGGTGGAAGACCTGCCCGACGACAAGCCGCTTTACCTGGTGGCCAACGAGTTCTTCGACGCGCTGCCGATCCGGCAGTTCCAGCGCGAGGGTAGCGGCTGGCGCGAACGCCTTGTGGTGCTGCGCGAAGAGGCGCTGACCCTTGGGCTTGGTGCGCCGGTCGTGCCGCCGGACCTGACCGACCGTCTGGCTGACACCAGCGACGGCGATATCGTCGAGACCTGCGCCCCGGGGCAGGCCATCGCGCACGAGATCGGTGCACGAATCGCGGCGCGGGGCGGTGCCGCGCTGATCGTCGATTACGGCGGCTGGCGGTCGCTTGGCGATACGTTCCAGGCCGTGAGGGGCCATGCGCCTGCCGATCCGCTGGACGCGCCCGGCGAGGCCGACCTGACCGCGCATGTGGATTTCGAGGCGCTGGCCCGGGCCGCATCGCCCGCCGCGCATGCGCAGCTGACACCGCAGGGTACGCTGTTGCAGCGCCTCGGGATCGAGGCGCGCGCCGCCACCCTTGCGCGCAATCTCAACGGTGCGGAGCGCGAAAGTCACCTCGCCGCATATCGACGCTTGACCGACGCGGAGGAAATGGGGACGGTTTTCAAGGTGCTCGGGCTTTACCCGTCGGGCACCGCACCACCGCCTGGACTGGACCCATGACACTGGAAATCCTGACCTCGGACAGTCTCGCGCCCCTGCGTCATGGGTTCTTCACCCGGCGGGGCGGCGCGTCATCCGGCGTGTTTTCCGGGCTGAACTGCGGGGTCGGATCGTCGGATCAGACCGAGATCGTGATGATCAACCGCGCCCGCGTGGCGCGCGCGATGGAGGTAGCACCCGAAAACCTAGTGACCTTGCACCAGGTCCATTCGGCGGATGTGGTTCACGTGACCGGCCCGCTGCCGGAAAGGCCGCGCGCCGATGCGATGGTCAGCGCAACCCCAGGTCTCGCGCTTGGCGTCCTGACGGCCGATTGCCAGCCAGTGCTTCTGGCCGACCACCGCGCGCAGGTGATCGGGGCCGTGCACGCGGGCTGGCGCGGGGCGCGCGACGGGGTGCTCGAAGAGACCGTGGCCGCGATGGAAGGGCTGGGCGCCGCCCGCGATCACATCAACGCCGTGATCGGTCCGTCGATCAGCCAGGCCGCCTACGAGGTGGGACCGGAATTCACCGAAGGGTTCTTGGCGGATGATCCCGACAATGCGCAGTTCTTTGCGGATGGCTGCGAGGGGAAGTATCAGTTCGATCTGCCCGGTTACGGCCTTCACCGCCTGCGCCGCGCAGGTGTCGGCCAGGCAGAATGGACACGTCATTGCACCTACGGCGATTCGGCGCGGTTCTATTCCTACCGCCGCGCCACGCATGCCGGCGAGGCCGATTACGGGCGGCTGGTCTCGGCGATCCGCCTTTAGCGCGATCTTAAGGGGTTTTCGTCACGCTGTCGGGCAGGCATCCCGACGGCAGGGACAAACGATTCGCCGGGTGTTGTGCACATGCAGATCCGGACCTGATTGTGGCCTTCTTGCTGTCTGTCCGAGGATGAAGATAGGATCCAGATGGCACTGTTCATCGAACAGACCCAATACGGTCACGAATTTGACAGGGCGATGCAGCTTTTGCCAAACTCGAAATGTTTTGAGGATAGGTCGTGGATTCAGTATAGTTGGCATAACGCGGTTTGTGTGAAGGTAGTATAGTATGACGATTGCCCGGTTTATCCCTCGCGGTGAGACACCACATCACCATCTCGGCCCCGAGATCCTGTCTTTTGCCCCGAAACGCCACTACCGGATGCAATGGCTCGACGAGGCCGGCGACATCCAGGAGGGCGAGCGGACGGTTCAGGCAAACCCGCTTGTGGACGCCGCACATTCCGCCTTCGTGCGCGGCACGTTGATCAGCACCGCATGCGGGCCAATCGCCATCGAGGATCTTCTGCCCGGCGACCGGGTGGTCACGGCGGCGGATGGTCCGCAACCCGTCCTCTGGATCGGATCCATGACCCTGGCCGTTCCAGAGCATGCCGGATCGTTGCGCATCCTCACGCGCATACAGACCGATGCTCTTGGCGCGATGCGACCGCTTTCGGATCTCATTGTCGGTCCGGGGGCGCGGCTTCTGCGCCATCCGCGGCGCCTGCGGGCAAGTTGCGGCTCGGAGCCGGTTCTGACGCCGGCACGTGCGATGGCGGACGGGATGCAGATATTCGGCGTGGCGCCGCGAAAACCCGTGACGCTTTACCATATCTGTCTGCGCCAGCATGCGATCATCACCGCCAGTGGTCTGGAAACCGAAAGTTTTCATCCGGGGGCCGGGTTCGAACGCGGGCTCGACAAGGCGACGGTGCGAGAGTTCCTGTCGTTCTTTCCGCATGTCGAGACCCCGCAGGATTTCGGCGCTCTGGCGCATATGCGACTGCCGCTCGACATGCCCGACGCGCTGGACGTCTGAGATCGCGACCGCCCCCTTGCGGCGATACCCCGTGCGACCGCCCACGCCAGGGCGCAAAAGACGCGCGTCGGATTGCACCTTTCCAGCCGCGTCGGGCTACGCCATGGTTTGCGCGTCTTTAGCAATGCGAGGTCAATCACGTGTCACGGATCTGGCTCGGCGTGGTGATCATGATCCTGACGGCGGGCGCGACATGGGCGCATGCCTCTGACAGCGGATTCGTGCTGCTTCTGCCGACGAGTATCTACATCGCGGCGGGCGGTGCGACCGTGGCGCTGACAGTCGTGCTACTGGCGATCCTGCCGGGCGGGATCGCGCACGGGATCTTTCGCCCGATGCTGCTGAGACCGATCGCCGGCCCGCCCACATGGGTCACCAGTCTGGTGGTCTCGGGTATCCTGTTGTGGCTTGTCTGGCGCGGGCTCGCCGGGCCGCGCGATCCGATGGCCAACCCGCTGACGCTGTCGGTCTGGATCGTCTTCTGGATCGCGCTTGTCAGCCTTCAGGGGCTGTTCGGCGACCTGTGGCGGTATCTCAACCCGTGGACGGGCGCGGCCGCGCTGATTGGCCGGATCACCGGGTGGCGCGCGCCGCTGCGCTATCCGCGCGCATTGGGGCACTGGCCCGGCGTGCTGAGTTTTCTCGCCTTTGCCGGGTTTCTTCTAGCCGATCCGGCCCCTGCCGATCCGGCACGCCTGGCCTGGGCGGTCGGCGGATACTGGGCGATCACGATGACGGCCGTGCTGCTTTTCGGCGCGGCGTGGCTTGTCCGGGCCGAGGGTCTGACGCTTCTGATGCGCTGCTACGGACGGATGGGGATGCTGGCCCGCGCGCGCGGGCGTGTGTCGCTCGGGGTGCCCGGTTGGCGGATCCTAGCCGCGCCAGTGCCCTCCCTGGGGCTGGCGATCCTCATGCTGCTCCTGCTTGGCAGTGGCAGTTTCGACGGGGTCAACGAGACCTTCCTGTGGCTCGATCTGCTCGGCCTCAATCCGCTGGAATTTCCCGGCCGCTCCGCGGTGGTCCAGCCAAACCTCGTGGGCCTTATTCTGGCCAACGCGGCGCTCGTCGCGATATTCGCCGGGTTCCTTTGGCTGGGCGACCGGATGGTGGGGGCGCACACGCCGCTACGGGTGCTCATCTGCCGCTATGCGCCGACGATGCTGCCCATAGCACTGGCCTATCACATCGCGCATTACCTCACGAGTTTTCTTCTGGACGGGCAATACGTGCTGGCTTGGCTGGCCGAGACCCTTGGCGTGGGACATGTCCATGTCAGTGCCGGCTTTCTCAACACCCTAGGCCCGGTCCGCGTGACCTGGATGACGCAGGCCGGGGTGGTGGTCGCAGGCCATGTGATCGCCATCCTGCTGGCGCATGCGATCGCGGTACGCGCCGGCGGGGACACAAGGCGCGCGGTGATCTCGCAAGGGCCGCTCGCACTTTTCATGGTGGCGTATACCGTCTTCGGGCTGTGGCTTCTGGCCGCGCCACGGGGGGCCTGAGCATCACGGGGCTGGACATGACGCCACGTGTTGCCCTACCTGCCAAGGTGAGGCGCGGGTGCCTCGTACCGGACCGATCGGAGGATCACGTCATGACCATGTTCAAAACCCCGACCCGCCGCGGCGCGCTGAAGACGCTGGCCGGCGGGGTCGCCGCCGCCGGACTGCCGCTCTCGGCCCGCTACACCCATGCGCAGAGCGCCGCACCGATCCGGATCGGGTTTCAGCAGCACCGCACCGGCATCGGGGCCTCTTACGGGCGCTGGTACGGGCGCGCGACGGACGCCGCGGTGCAAAAGATCAACGAAGAGGGCGGCATCAACGGCCGCCCCGTCGAGATCATCACCGAGGATGACGGCACCGACCCCAAGCGCGGCGCCGAGGTGGTCGAGAAATTCGCCAACCAACATGACTGCGACGTCGTGCTGGGGCCGCTATTCTCGAACGTGGTGACCGGGTCGGCGCCGCGCGCGGGCGAGTTGAAGATGCCGTATTTCGTGGTCTCGGAAGGCACGCACGTATCCTCGGGCGCGCTCAACCGCTACACGCTGCAACCCGGCATCACGGATGTGAAAAGCCAGGTCATCGCCATGGCGCCGTTCATCACTGACACGCTCGGCAAGAAGGTCACGATGATCTTTCCCGATTACGGCTTTGGCTACGATCACCGCGACGCGCTTGGCCCCGCGATCGAAGCGCAGGGCGGCGAGATCCTGGCAAAGATCGCCATCCCGCCCTCGGAGACCTCGTTCACCCGGTATTTCCCGAAGATCCCGCGCGACACCGAGGTGCTCTATCACGTGATGGTGGGGCCAGCCGTGCTGACCTTCGTCAAGGAGCTGGGTGAGTTCTTCAGCGGGCGCGGGCCCGAGCTTTTCGGGTTCATCGACAGCCTCGAAGCCGTGGCGATCGACAGCCCCAGCCTGGAATTCCTCGAAGGCAGCCATTTCTGGGAAGGCATGTGCCGCCACCAGCAACCCGATGAAAGCCAGCACGCGACCACCTACCGCGCCGCCGTCGGCGTGGACGAGCGCGGCGCGTCGGTGAACGACCCCGCGGATGTGTCGACCTACGGGCACATGTTCGGCTGCTGGGAGACGCTGCACGTCATCAAGGCCGGGATGGAGGCCGCGGATTACAGCGGCCCCGAGGACCGCGCCGCGCTGATCGAGGCGGTTGAGGCGATGGACGAGATCCCCGAAAGCCTCGATCATCCGCAGGGGGCCAAGCGGTTCAACGGCAAGACGCACCAGGTCTTTGGCCGTCAGTTCATCACGCAATTGCAGGACGGGTATCTCAACCGCGTGCGCACGACATCCATCGACGAGTCGTTCTATCCCGATCAAGTCGACTACACGCTGCGGCCGTTCTGAAATGCGCCGCGCGCTATGGCTTCCTATGCTGGCGACACTTGTTGCGCTGGTGCTTGCCGGATGCGGTGGCCCGCCAATCCCGGCACCTCCGGGTGAGGTCACCCGCCTCGCCGCAGCGATCCGCGCGCTCGGACCGGATGTGGATTCGGGCGAAGCTGCGCGCGCCGCACAGGTGGCCTATACCCATACCGCAACGCTGGCGCGCCAATACGAGATCGCCGATCCGCCGCTCATTCACAACACCAAGGTGAACATGGGTCTGAAGCCGCGCGGGCTGTGCTGGCACTGGGCTGAGGACATGGAAAAACGACTGAACGGGGAACAGTTCAGAACGCTCGAAATGCATCGCGCCATCGCCAATGCCGAGAACGCCTTTCGACTGGAACACAGTACCGCGATCATCAGCGCGAAGGGGGACAACTTTGACGAAGGGATCGTTCTCGATCCGTGGCGCAAGGGCGGACAGCTGACCTGGGTGCCGGCGGCCGAGGATCACAGATATGACTGGGTGGCGCGCACCGAGGTGGCGGCGCGCCGGCTGGAACGCGAGCATGGCGAGATCGTCACGCTGACCGACGGCCAGCGTCTGCTCATGGGCGGGGTGGAGTACGCCCTGCAATGACCCGAGGGGCGCGAACGGCCTGATGGAGCTTGGCCCCTACCTTTTGCTCGCCACGATCGAGGGCGCGGTGACGGCCGCGGTGCTGGCGCTGACGGCCGTGGGTCTCAGCCTTGTCTTCGGGGTGATGCGCGTGGTCAATATCGCGCATGGCGAGTTCTTCATGCTGGGCGCGGTGCTGGCGTGGTGGATCGCGCAGCTTGTGGGCGGGCATGCCGCATGGGGTTTTGCCGCGGCCCTCATCGGTGCACCATTGATCGTCGGCGCGCTGGCGATGGCCGCCGATGTGACGATCCTGAAACGGTTGAGCTACGATCCCGAACGCACCATCGTCGCCACCATCGGGCTTCTCTACATCATCCAGCAATCGGCGCTGATGATCTACGGGCCGGACGCGCGCCCCGTCGAGGCGCCGTTCAACACCGGGATCGCGCTGCCATGGCCGGAATACGGCCCCGACGGCTGGCAGATGATCTGGCCCTGGGGGCTGGGGACGACCTCTTACAAGCTGGCGGTGATCGGCGCAGCTGTGCTGATCCTGTGTGCCGTCTGGGCGGTGATGGCGCGCACGCGCTTCGGCCTGATAATGCGCGCGACGCAAGCCGACCGCGAGATGGCCACGGCCTTTGGCATACCGGTGACGCGGGTCTACGCGGCGACCTTCGGGCTGGGGGCCGGGCTGGCGGCGCTGGCCGGCGTGCTGATCGTGCCGATCCAGCAGGCGCATTACCTGATGGGGGCAGACCCGCTGCTGCTGTCGTTCATCGTGGTGATCATCGGCGGCCTTGGCAGCCTGCCGGGCACGGTGGTGGCGGCGGTGCTGATCGGGCTTTCCGACGGGATCATCTCGGTGTTCTTCTCGCCCACGCTGGCCAAGATCCTTGCCACGCTGCTGGTCGCGCTGGTGCTGGTGTTCCGCCCGCAGGGCCTTTTTGGAAAGCACGCGCCATGAGGGTGGTGGCGCCGCATCTGGGACTGCTCGCGCTGCTTCTGTCGCTGCATTTCGTGTTGCCGGCCTATCATCACGGCAACCTCGCGCGGGTGATGGTGCTGGCCTCGTTCGCCATGGGGTACAATATCCTGTTTGGCTATACCGGCCTTCTGAGCCTCGGGCATGCGCTGTTCTTCGCGGCGGGGATGTATGGCGCGGGACTTGCCGTGCAGCATCTTGGCTGGGGGGCCGGACCGTCGCTGGTGGCGGGCATTGCGGCCGGGGCCGTGGTCTCGGCCACGCTCGCGCTGCTGGCCCTGCGTACGAGCGGCGTGGCCTTCATGATCGTGACGCTGATGTTCGCGCAGGCCGGGGCGCTAACGATCCTGCATTTTTCCGAAATCACCGGCGGCGACGAGGGGTTCGTGCTGCCGCAGGCCGGGCGCATGGTGGCGGGGCTTGACCTGAGCGATGCGAATACGCGCTATCTTGCGGCGCTGGTGCTGTTCGCGGTCTGCTTGAGCTTGAGCCTGTGGCTGGTGCGCACGCCCTTCGGGCGGGTGCTGGTCGCCATCCGCGAGAACGAGGAGCGGGCGCGGATGCTGGGCTACGACCCGTTCGCGCATAAATTCGCCGCGATGGTGATCTCGGGGACGATGGCGGCGGCGGCGGGCGCGACATATGGCGTGCTGTTCGGCTATGTCGGGTCAAGCTTCGCCGAGGTGCAGTATTCCATCCTGCCGCTTCTTTACGTGCTCCTGGGGGGCACGGGCACGGTGCTGGGGCCGTTCGTCGGAACGCTGTTCATGTTCTATCTGATCGATCTGAGCTCGGACATCACCACCGCGCATATGCTTATCGCAGGGGTCGCGCTGGTGGGTCTGACGCTGTTCGCGCCACAGGGGATCATGGGCGAGATCCGGCGCAGGCTGTGGAAAGGGCTGCCGTGATGCTTCTGCAGGCGCGCGGGCTCGCCAAGCGGTTCGAGGGGCTGCACGCCGTGCAGGGCGTCGATCTCGACCTGCCCGAGGGCGAGATCCGCGCGCTGATCGGTCCCAATGGCGCCGGCAAGACCACGCTGGTCGGGCTGATCGCCGGACGCATCGCGCCGTCAGCCGGGCGGGTGATCTTCGACGGGCGCGACGTGACGCACCTGCCCGCGCATCGGCGCATCGCGCGCGGGATGGCCTATACGTTCCAGATTACATCGGTCTTTGCCCGGCTCAGCGTGGCCGAGAACGTGGGCCTCGCCGCGCGCCGCCACCTTAAAGGCGCAAAGGCGCGGCAGGCGGCGGAGGATGCACTGGATCGCGTGGGGCTGGCGGCGCAGGCGGATACCGAGGCCGGCGATCTGGCCTACGGGCATCAGCGGCTGCTGGAACTGGCCATGGGGATCGTGCAGCGCCCGCGCCTGCTGATCCTGGACGAGCCGACGCAAGGCCTGTCCGAGGGCGAGATCGCGGGGTTCGAGACGCTGATCCGCGATCTGGCCCGGACCACGACCATCCTGCTGATCGAGCACAACATGCGCATCGTCATGGCGCTTGCGCAGCGGATCACGGTGCTTGACGGGGGCCGCGTGCTGGCCGAGGGGACACCCGACGAAATCCACGCCAACGCCGCCGTGCAGGCCGCCTACCTGGGGGGATCGCCTGATGCTGCGGCTGGATAGCGTCGGCGCGGGATACGGCCGTGCGCAGGTCCTGCGCGACGTGTCGCTCGATGTGGGCTTTGGCGAGATCCTCTGCCTGATGGGCCGCAACGGCGCTGGCAAGACAACGCTGATGCGCGCGATCATGGGGCTACTGCCGCTGATGTCGGGCAAGGTACAGCTTGGCGACACGGTGCTGAGCGATCTGCCCGCGCATCGCGTTCCGCGCGCCGGGGTCGGGTACGTGCCGCAGGGGCGCGGGCTATTCGCCGATCTCAGCGTCGCGCAGAACCTGGAGGTGGGATTGATGGCCGGCGGCAACGGCGCGCCACCCCGCGACGAGGTGCTTGCCCTGTTCCCGCGGCTGCGCGACCGCCTGGGACAACGTGCACAAAGCCTGTCGGGCGGCGAGCAGCAGATGCTCGCCATGGCGCGCGCGCTGTGTCTTGGCCCTCAGGTCCTGCTTCTGGACGAGCCGACCGAAGGGTTGCAGCCGTCGATGATCGCCGCGATCCGCGACGTGACCCTTGCGATGCGCGCACGGGGCGTGGCCGTTCTGCTGGTGGAACAACGGCTGGACGCCGTGCTGTCGGTCGCGGATCGGGTGGCGTTCCTCGAAAACGGCCAAAACGGTCCCGTGATGACGACCGCGGCCCTCCGCAACGACCACCGGATCGCCAATCGTTACCTGGGCGTCTGAGGGCGGCTCGCGGGGGCGGCGCCATCTCGGCGCGTGGCCTCGTCAACCAGGGAGACGCGACTCGCTCAAACCGATGCGCTCGTACATGCGCAGGATTTCATCAACTAAGGACACGGTGATCCAACGCGACCGTCTTTGAAAGCGAAAGACCTTATTTCCTGCGCTACGTGTTTGTGATGTTTCTGGGTGAAGTCCTCGGAGATGGTTTCTTCAAAGATGACCCCTTCAGAATCGCATTGCCGTAGCCACGATTTTTCTCTTGGCAGGTTCACACGCATGATCCCCTGTTCAAAACACCAGCGGGCCAGCCGCACGTCCACGAATTTCTGACTCGTTTTCATGAATTCGTACGGAGGCATTTCGCGCGCCCTCATGACTGCAGCATTCGTAGCGACTTGATCGACATAAATTGGATTTGACGTAGTGTGACCGAAAGTAAAGAATTTCCGAAACCGAGCGATATGGCTTGGCCACCCCCAAAAGCGAACATTCGCCTTGAGTGACTTTGCCGAGATCGGAAACAGTGCGGGGCGTCGATAAATGGAGCAGTGGTATCCACCGACATACCGCCCCGCCCCAAGCGCGCGCATCCGGTCCAGCGACAAGGCCACGAAATCATGGGGATAGACCACATCGTCGTCAATCAGGAACACGTATTCCGCCTCCGACGAATCAGGAAAAAACTTTCCTGCATCCTTCGTGTCGTGATCAGGAATTATCGCGTTGACATTCGTGTATTCTGACAAAAACTCTGGAATGTCCTTGTATTCGTTAAGGACGATATTCAAACGGTCCACCTGCGGGGAAACAGCATCGACGACATTAGTTAAGAATTCAGCGCGTGGTGGATAAGTTGCCAAGTTAGCAAGTATCATCAGAAGGCTCCAAGCGAAAAGAACACTCAAGTGCTCCGGGTTTTAAGTTTGACCTCAAAGGGCATAGTGCAGCTATCAGGGATACCTGGCAATCACACTACTCGAAAAACGTGAGATGATACATGTTTTCTTACGAAACTGAATAAAAGATGAATTTCGAAGCCCACAGCACAACAGATCAGCGCAGTTTAATCATGTTTCAAACTCCTCCGGGGTACGATACTCCAGAAAATCGAAACCACGGTTTGGACTTACACTTACGATTTTCGATCGCCCGATTTCGTTAAGTATTCGACAGCAGTAGCTCAAACTATTAATCATCTTGGTGGAATTTCTAACAGATATGCCTCTAGTGCGTAGCTTTTCATGATCGCTACTGCCATAGAAGTGACCGTTATGCGGATCAAAGTCGAAGTCTATTCCAGCAAGTATTATTTCGCGAAATCCAAGCCAAACCGCAAGCTGGATTGCCGTGAATGCGACTGACGATCCATCATAGAGCGGTTTATGAAGATCGAACTGAAAAAATCCATTGTGTATCCTTGGCTGTTCCCATTGCTGGAACCCTATAATGCGTTTATCGTCCTCATGGGTACTTGTGTCGATTTCACCGCTTAGAAACGCTGCGTGAAGCTCACTTGTAAGAGCTTCCTGACCATATTCTTGGAAAGCATGCGGATTGGATATCACAAGGGACTCGTATCCGGTGCTCGGTCGGTTTTCAAAAAGATACGCCCGGTTCAACAGAAAGGTGTAATCTGCTCGAATGACCGAAAGATCAAGTTCCTTCAGGCTCGGAGCCCCGCCGATGATGAGGCATCTTGCATCCGCATATGTATCATGGAGATCAAGCAAGCGATCCTTCGGACAAGCACGCTTTTGAATTTGCATTCGGTGCGGGATGAGTGCTTGGCGAATGCCCTGACCGGCTTGCCCGCCCGGGAAATCCTTGGTGGTGGAACAAATCGCATTTTTTGTTAAATTCCTTAAGCTTTTGATCATCATGGTACACCAAGGAACAACTGTCGTTCGTTTATCACTCCCACCATGATTGTTAAACCCTGATTTTGCGGCGCGAAGACGTCGAAACCCACGATCTGGCGCTGGCGGGAGCGCCACCTCGACGATGGCATGAACGGGCTGAAGTGCGACAAGATCCGCCCTCTCGCGTGCCGCTGCCCGGAGACGCAGATGAAGGTGATCGCGAAGACCGTGCAGGTATCCTCTCCGAACGTCGCGCGCTGGAGCTGGACCGTGACGATTTCGACTTCCTCGATCAACCGTGACGCGGCCTTCGCGTTCGCTGGTTCCCCAAGTTCGACAGTTGATCGGATAAGCAATTGATATTTCTGTAGCCGGACCAGCCATCATGTGACTACACCGGGCGGCTAGGCCGGTTTTGCAGGCTTGGCGCATCGAAGAGTTCGAGTTGCTCCGACGTTGTTTTGCGGGTTCCGTGGAAGGATTTCTTGCCGATATGGGCGGTGCGCTTGTGAATGCGAGCGAGCAGATCCAGCGCAGGTGGCGGACCGGCGCTGTGGCCATGGCCTTCAGGCGCATCCGCATCACACGGTCGAGCACGAGGGCGAGGAATCAGATCATTGCGTGCGCCCGAAGGCGCGCAGGTCGTCGGCAACCTCGGCATCACCGTCGATGCGCACGGTGGTCAGCTCGCAGAACACGATCGAGAGGTTGCGGTCGATCAATGAACGGAACTGGCGGCTCGGCGCCGCCTCGACAGGACCGAGGTTGTCCATGAGCGCATCCATGGCGCGCAAAAAGCTGCTGGTGCGTCACGGCATCGGGCATGGCTGGCATCGCGGCCGTCTCCAGAAGGCGCAGGCAGCCCAGTTTCGACTCCGGCGCGCATGGCCGGTTGAACACCACCGCGCTCCTCGACCGGCTCATCCACCATTGCGAGATCGTCGAGACCGGCAACGAAAGCTGGCGCTTCAAGAACCGAGCTTAGCGCAGACGGCACCCACGCTGGCCCGCCGCCGCTGCGTTACATGAGGACTACGCAGCGCCGGACCAGCTCAGTTCCAGGGGGTCAATTTTGGGCGCCGATAAGGGGTCACGATTCAATGCCGGTTGACATTCCGGACTGAGCCTGTCCAGCCGCCCAGGATTCGCGATCATGCGCACGTGGGACTGACGATGACCTTAAAACCGCTGCTCAACCGTCGAACCTGGGTTGCAAGGTTCGGGAACGGACCAAACGAGAACAAACCATCATTGCCAGCGGCCCTGAGAAAAAAAACAGGTCAGCCCGATACCCGGACCCCTGTCGCTTTTAATTGCCTCCGAACCTCCGGCGGGGAATACTGCCGTCCGCCGGTGGGTGATCTTTCGGGAAGCAATGCCGAGGCTTGTTATTCGGGTTTTTCGGTCGATGCAGGCTCGTCGGGTGACGATGGACTGGATGTCTCTTCCGATGTCTCGGCAGGCTTGTCGAACATCTTGCGGCGCCTCGCGTTGCGGGATCTGGCCGCGCCCACGGGGGCGGGAACGGCGAGGAATTCGGCGAGATCGAACTTTGGCTTGATGGAAAACATGGTCATCAAAGATGCCTTTCATGGGCGGAGACTATCGCGCCTGTAAAACGTATATAGGCATGCAGCGTCGGATTTGTAAGCCATGCCCGGCCACGCGGGCGTACCGCCGCATGGGGGCCGAGGCACCGGCGCTGTGAAACCGGCATTCGAGGATGTATACTCTGGACGACCATGACGCTGCCGATCCCGACCCGTGCGCGTCTCGATAAGGAGATCCGTGGTGAAACCGATAACCCACTTTGCCGTTCTTGTCCTGCTCGCCGGCCCGGCATTCGCTGATGCGTGGCGGTGCGAGGTGCCCTATGACGAGGTCAATGGTGGGGGCCACGTCACCCTCAAGGACGGCCGCATGGTCTTCGTGTCCGACTGGCCGCATCGCGAACCCGAGATCCTGAACTGCATCAGGACCGGACTGACCAGCGAATGCGTCGCGGCAAATCTTGCCGCGAACAGGGGTGGCGGCGCGTCCATATTCGCAAAGCTCTTTTCCGTCACCTGGCAAGCGGACGGTGGCCCGCCGACGACGATCACGACGCGGCACCTGTCGGCGATCTTCGAGGATACCGAGGACGGCTACGCGTTGACCAGGGCCTTTCCCCCCATTGGTTACACGTTCCCCTTGACCGACTGCAAAGCCGGCTGACGCGGGCGACGCAGACCGCGTGGCCGGCATCCCCGTCCTTGAAGGGGCGGCCGCCCCGGCCATATGAGGCAATCAAAGGAGAAACGAATGTCCCTTCTCGTTATGATCGTGGTCACGGGCTTGATCTTCCTGATCGCGGATGCCGTCATGCTCTCGAACGTCATCCAGCCCATTTTCGCACGGCACCTCGGCGACACGCTGCGCGAGGGGATACGCCCGGTGCCGGCCGCGCTGTTCTACATGATCTACATGGCCGGCATCGTCTGGTTCGCGGGCTGGCCGGCATTGCGAGACGGCACGCCCGCAATCGCCCTCGTGAACGGCGCGATCCTGGGGTTTGTGGCCTACGGCACCTACGAGCTGACAAGCTGGACGGTGATGCGCGACTGGCATCCCTCGATGGTGGCCGTCGACATGGCCTGGGGGGCGACACTCACGGCAGTATCCGCGTGGGGCGGCGTGATGGCGGCGCGGGCGATCGCCTGAACGGCGCAGCGCAAGCTATGCGTAGAGCGCATGGCGGGATGGATTGGTAAAAATGCGGCAGTGCAGCGATACAGGGGGTATCACGCTCACACGCCCCGATCACGCGGCGAAACGAAAGACCAGACCATGGACAACGCGATGTATAACCTGCCGACCCAGCCCGAACTCGACGCAATCGCCAACGACGCCCGCCGTCAGCGCGCCCTGTTGATCCGGAGCCTTGTTCGCCGGCTCTTCACCCGCAAGCCTGCCGGGGCGTTGGTGCAGAACCCGGCTTAAGCCGTGACTGTCCCTTAGCCCGTTGGCGTCATGCCACGCGGACGATCTTGGCGGCCCCGAGGGCCGAGAAGCGGTTCATGAGGACGATGCGGATGGGAATTCTGGCGGTCTGGCGGTCGGAGGTGAGCCATTGGAGCGTCATTGATCCGAACGACAATGGTGAACGGCCATGATGCGCACGCCGAAGGACTTGAGGCCGCGCATCCTCGCCTCGATCCGGCTGCGGGCGTGGTATCCCGCCGAGCGCTCGCAGAACGTCCGGTCGTAGTGCCGGGTGGCGCGCAGGGTTTCGTTGCGGACCTTGGCGGTCGGGCACTCTTCCTTCCAGAAGCGGCCATT